>WNGD01000080.1_pt1 | contig 88361 bp, 74 predicted proteins | sample 5400671 | NCBI WGS metagenome assembly WNGD01 (sample SAMN13153369, study PRJNA577476) | soil metagenome | isolation source: 40 cm soil or saprolite under grassland replicate 2 | place: USA:California | collected 2016-06-15
ATGTGCTCGGTGCCGATGTAGTTGTGGTTGAGCATCCGCGCTTCTTCTTGCGCGAGAACCACGACGCGCCTGGCGCGATCCGTGAATCGCTCGAACATCTCACCCGTCCTCCGGGCCGAGGCCCGCTTCCTCTCCTCGCGACTCGGGGATCGCGGGACCACGTCCTCCCCCCGAGGTACATCGGGCGCCGAGGTGGTGTCCCCAGCGCCCGCACGAACCGAGTATACCCGTGCCCCTCCGAACCCTTGGAACCACGATCCTTCCTCGGATCGTCACCTACCCTTCGGTTCCTTTCCGCTCCAGGATTAGTTCCACGCCCCGATCGCCGTGCGAACAAGGGCTGCCCCGATGGGACCAGGGAGAAATCCCTCCCTCCGGGTGATGCGAAGCCCGTTGTCGCCCGGGAAACTTCAACTGCGCGGACCCGCATGCCGAACACCTCCGGAAGGAGGTCCCGCGTGGACGTGGACCTCAACGAGACGGACAAGGTGGGGACCATGCGCGTGCTCGTCGTCGACGACCATCAAGCCTTCCGGCATGCCTTGTCCTCCGCCCTGGACATGGTCGACGAGATCGAGGTCGCGGGCCAGGCCGGCGGCGGACTCGCTGCATGCCAGGAGGCGGAACAACTCGACCCCGACGTGATCATCATGGATCTGTCCATGCCCGATCTCTCCGGGATCGATGCGATGAAGCGGATCCACGAGCGGCGTCCAGGTCTCCCGGTCGTGATCTTGACGGCACACGCGGACGACGGGACCGAACGCGAGGCTCGCGAAGCAGGAGCGAGCGGGTTCGTGGCCAAGGGCACCGGCCTGCGCGACCTGGTGATCGTCCTGCACGAGGCCGCCGAGCTCGACGCCTCCTAGGCGAGTGCTACCCGCCTCGCTCCTGGCGAGCGATCTTGCATAGGCCCATCAGCAATCCCCTCGTGAACGACGGGTTGTCGAGCAACGGGGTGAAATCCCAACCGACGAGCGACACGGTCGTGAGGTCGGAGGTCGCGGTCACCGTCGCCGATCGCGGTCCGCCGTCGATCAGGCCGATCTCGCCGAAGTAGCCTCCGTGACGGAGCTCCGTCACCCGGGTGCCGTCCTTCACCACCTCCGCGGTGCCGTCCACGATGAGGTGGAAACCGACGCCGCTCTCCCCCTGGGTCGCGACGGAGGTCCCTGCCTTGAAATGGACCTCCTTCATCCTGTCCGCAACGTTGGATAGATCGTGGTCGGCAAGGGTCGAGAACAGCGGGACGGAGCGCAGGAGCTCCACCACCTTCATCTGGTCCATCGTTCACTCTCCACGTGGTCGACGTCGCCGTGCCGGCGGCCACGATGCACCGGAACGGGGCCCGCGCGCAAGTCACCCTCCCTCGGGGCGTTGCGGCGGAAACATGATGAGATCGCGGAGGCTCGTGGCGTCGGTGAGGACCAACAACAATCGGTCGACGCCCAGGCCCATACCGCCGGCAGGGGGCATCCCGTGCTCTAGGGCACGGAGGAACTCCTCGTCCATGGGATGAACCTCGTCACCGAAGATCGCTTTCATCTGTTGCTGCAGCTCGAACTTGGCGCGTTGTTCGATCGGATCGGTCAATTCGGAGAACGCCGTGACGAGTTCCACGGCCCCCGCGACCAGGTCGAAATGCTCGGTGAGCGCGGGATCGTCCCGATGAGGACGCGCGAGCGGCGACACCTCACGCGGGAAGTCGCACACGAACGTCGGTCGCCAGATGTTCGGCTCGACGAGCTTCTCGAAGAGCTCCTGAACCACCTTGCCGGCCCCCCACCCTTCGTGCACCTCGACCCCGTGTCGTGCCGCGATCGCGGGGAGATCGGGGCGATCGAGCGACACAGCCTCGCCCGTCGCTTCCGAGACCGATCCAAGGATCGTCATCCGTTCGAACGGCGGCGAGAGATCGAGCTCGCGGCCTCGGCTTTGGATGATGAGATCGTCCCGGTCGCGCCCCATCACGACGTTCACCGCACGGCAGCACTCGACGACGAGCGTCTCCGAGAGCTCCATCATCGTGTGGTAGTCCCCGTATGCCTGGTAGGCCTCGAGCATGGAGAACTCGGGGTTGTGTTCGCGATCGACGCCCTCGTTGCGGAAGTTCCTGCCGAGCTCGTAGACGCGCTCCAGCCCCCCCACGAGCATCCGTTTGAGGTAGAGCTCCAGGGAGATCCGGAGCTTCAGATCGATATCGAGGGCTCGGTGATGGGTCGTGAAGGGGCGTGCGTTGGCGCCTCCGGCGACGGCCTGGAGGATGGGTCCCTCGAACTCCACGAATCTCCGATCGTCCAGCACCCGTCGCATCGTCCTGAGCACGGCGGCGCGCGCCAGGACGTACCTGCGCGGAGTCTCGTCGGAGATCAGATGGAGGTACCGGCGTCGCTGTTGCAGGTCGGGGTCCTGCAGGCCGTGCCACTTCTCGGGGAGCGGCCGGAGCGCCTTCGTGAGCATCGCCCAACGTTGGACGAAGATGCTCAGCTCGCCGGTCCGCGTGGTGCCGACGTATCCGTCCGCGCCGATGATGTCGCCGAGGTCAACCTCGTCCAGCTCGACGAACCGGTCCTCGGGCAGGCTCGCCTTCGCGAACACGAGCTGCAGGTCGCCGTCGCGATCGCGGATCTTCAGGAACTTCAGCTTGCCGAGGTCGCGCTTGAGGATCACGCGCCCGGCGACGACGTGCCGCTCCGCCGTCGTCGTGTCGGGCGCGGGGTCCGGGTGAGCCTCGCGGATCGTGCTGCTCGACGTCGGCTCGTCGACGTCGAGCACCGAACGGAGGTTGATCGCGAACGCCCGCTCCCTGCCCAGGCGCTCGAGCGATGCGCGACGGGCGGCGAGCACCTCGGCTTCTCGACCGGTCGGCGTTCCCTCATCGATCGATGAGCCGGGGGGCTCACTCGGCTCAGGCATCGGCCGGGTCCGCGTTCCTCGCGTGCACGAGCCTGAGGCCCTCGAGGGTCAGCCAGGGCTCGTGGTGCTCGATCGACCGGCAATGGGGGATCACGATCGGCGCCAGCCCTCCGGTCGCGACCGTGGTCGGCCGGGCACCGAGCTCGTCCGAGATGCGCGCCACGATGCCGTCGACCATGTCGGCCGTGCCGTAGACGAGCGCGGACTGGATGCACTCGACCGTGTTCTTGCCGATCACGGATGGCGGGGCGACCAACTCGACGCGCGGGAGCCGAGCGGTCCTCGACACCAAGCTGGCGGCGGCGACCTGGATCCCGGGCCCGATCACGCCCCCCACGAACTCGCCGTCGGCGGACACCACGTCGAAGTTCGTGCTGGTCCCGAAGTCGACGACGATGGCGGGTCCCCCGAAGCGGGAGAACGCGGCGAGCGCGTTCATCACGCGGTCGGCGCCAACCTCCCTCGGGTTATCCGTCGCCACGGAGACCCCGGTCTTGATCCCCGGTCCGACGATCAGGGGGGCGAAGCTGAGGTACGCGGCGGCCATCTCGCGGAACGCCGTCGTGAGATCCGGGACGACGCTCGCCACGCACATGCCGGTCAGATCCCGGCGGAGATCCAGATCACGGTGCTCCAGCAGCCCCGCAAGTTGCAGCGCGAGCTCGTCGGAGGTCTGCTCCGCCCGGGTCGAGAGCCGCCACGTCTGACGAAGCACCTCGCCCTCGAACACGCCGAGCACGATCTCGGTGTTGCCGACATCGGCTGCGAGCAGCACGGCTCTTCCCTCCGTTCGCCGGCCTCCGTGCACCGGCCCTACCGCCGGCCTGAGGGGCCGGATGGAGCGTCATCGTCGCGGAGACCCGGGGTGCCGACAACCCGCGGAGGGTCACCGAGCGGGCGTCGGGAGCAGCAGGTTGTCGATGAGGCGGGCGCTGGGGAAGCGTGCCGCAACGATCGCGCGCGACGGCGCGCCGATCGTTGTGGCTCGCGTGAAGGTCGACTCGTCGACCACGGCCGCGTACTCGAGGCGGGCGAGCGCGGTTCCGCCGATCTCTCGGGCCATCAGCGCCACGAGGACCTGCGCCTCGCGTTCGCCCTGCCGAGCACGCTCGGCAGCCTCGGTGAGGGCGAGGAACAAGCAGGTCGCCTGCTCCCGCTCCTCGGCCGACAGGCGCGCGTTCCGGGACGAGAGCGCCAGACCGCTGGCCTCGCGCACGGTCGGACACGCCAAGATCGTCACGCGCAGCTCGGGCTCGGCGGCGACCATCCGACGGACGAGGAAGAGCTGCTGGGCGTCCTTGTCTCCGAAGTAGGCGACGCTCCGGCCGGTCAGGGCGAACACGCGGTGCACGACCTTCAACACCCCTTCGAAGTGCCCCGGCCGAGCCGCACCCTCGAAGGTCTGCCCGACCGGCCCCGGGTCGGGGGCCGGGAGGTCGACCCCCGGTGGGTAGACCTCCTCGAGGGCGGGCGCCCACACCAGGTCGACCCCCTCGCGCTCCGAGACGGCGAGATCCGCGGCTTCGTCGCGGGGGTACGTGTCGAGATCCTCGCCCGGCCCGAACTGCAGTGGGTTCACGAAGATGGACACGACCACCCGGTCCTGCTCCGACCGCGCACGGTGGATCAGCGAGCGGTGCCCCGCGTGGAGGGCGCCCATCGTGGGAACCAGTCCCACCGAGGCCCCCGCCGACCGCCAGTCGTCGGTCGCCCCGCGAAGATGGGCGGCCGTCCGGATCAGATCCATCGCTCGCTCACCGAGCGTCGTCCCACCGATCGAGGACCGTCGTAACCGCAGCCCGGCCGGCCTCGGACAGCCGGTCTCCCCCGACGGCGAGATCCAGCGCGACCCGGCACATCGCGACGTAGGCGGACACGGTGTCCGGCGCGTGCTCGGCGAGCGCCTCGAGGTTCTTCCCGACCGTCGTCGCGTCACCGCGGACCGCGGGACCGGTGAGCGCGGCGGCGGGTCCCAACCTCGCAACGTTGTCGAGGGTTGCCACCTGGAGCGGGTGCATCGCGTCCCCAGGGTCGGGGACGCCCGCGGCTGCGAACAATCGCTCGGCCACGGCCGTCGTCGCAACCAGGTAGTTCGACGCGAAGACGGCGGCGGCGTGATACAGCGGGCGCAGATCGTCACGGAGCCGGAACGGCGTCGCGCCCAGCTCGGTCGCGAGCCGCTCTCCGAGGGCGAAGCCCTCGTCGTCGTCCGCCGTGATGGCGATCAGGCACCCCGGCAGGGAACGGATCGCCCCGCCGACGTCCGGGAAGGTCTGCAGCGGGTGCGTCGCAAGGCGACGCGTCCCTCGTTCGCGGAGCGGCAGGAGCACGTCCAAGCCCGCCGCCCCAGACAGGTGCGTCACCCAGGTACCCGCGGCCACGGTCCCCGCTCGAGCGAGCTCGGCCACCACCGGCCCCAATGCATCGTCCGGGACCCCCACCAGGAGCAGGTCGCCGAGCCCGGCCGCTTCCGCGACGGGGAGGACCGGGACACCCGGCAGCCAGATCGCCGCCCGCTCCGGGGTCGATCCTCGGCCGGAGACGGCGGTCACGTCGTGTCCGGCCCGCGCGAGCAGCACCGCGACGGCTGTGCCCACACGTCCGGCGCCGAGAACGGCGATCCTCACGGAACCGACCCGGACGGAACGAGGCCGGACGGAACGAAGGATGACGAGTTCCATACCAGCGGTCCGGCCGGACGAGGCGCCCCGGGCGGAAGCGTGAGCGAGCGCACCTCGTGTGTCTGGACGTCGGACAGCTCGCCGTCCTGCACCAGGATGAGGTCGCCGGCCGTCGTGACGGTCGCCTCGACGGTGGCCGCGTCGGTCCGGTCGACGAGCTCGGGCACCCGGAGACCGATCCCGGGGGCCATCGTGATGCGGTAAACGCCGCGAAGGCCCCGATACGAGCCGAGCACGTAGGCATCTCCGGCGTCTCGGGACCAGGTGAGGAACTCGTCCACCAGGAGCGGCTGATGTTTCCGTCCGAACGGCACGGGACCGCCCCGCGCTGGGGAGCGGTAGGAGAGCTGCAGGCCCTGAGGCTGTCGCCCGGCCCGATCCGCACCGGCTCGCGGAACGGGCGTGATCAGGAAGTCGCCCCGGGTGGAAAGGCTGACCAGCGCGTGGTCGTCGATGAACCGCTCCGTGTACCCGCTGCCGACGAACACGATCGACGAGGACGTTCCTCGCGCCGCGACCACGTAGATGAACGTGCCGTCCCGTGCGATCGTCAGGGGAAGCCCGCACATCGGCCCGTCGTATCGAACGTCGGACGTTCCGAACGACACGGGATGGCTGGCGATCACGACGCGTCGGAGGCAGCCGCGCGTCCGATCCCCGAACCGGAGCGAGGTCACGTCCTGGCCCTCGGAGGACCACGTCACGAGATCGCCGGAGGCGACGGGGATGGCGCGGCCCTCCGGTGTGAGGGAGCGCAGGATTCCGGCGACCTGGTGGCGCCCCTCGCTCGAGGTCACCCCGACCCAGCCGGGGCTGACGCTCGAGGCATCGACGAGCTCGCTCGGCTTGTCGACGTGTGGCCCGGGCGCGACCCGACCCGACCGCAGATCCCACGTCCACAACACCCACCCGTGCGGATCCCGCGCGGTGTAGATCAGCGTCCCGTCCAGGCCCGTTGCGGCAGCGTTCGGCGTCGACGGCGTGGCGGCGGGCGTGTGCGAGCTGATGAAGACGAACGCGCCGGCCGCGACCACCGCGATGAGGGCGGGGGTGATCCACCCGCGGGATCGAGATCGCGGATCCCGGGGATCCGATCGGGTCGACGGCGTATCCTCCGGAGGCACGTAGGGGCGATCGGAGGGCCGGATCGGCCGACGGTCGGCGCGGCGGGCCTTCTCGGCCGGCGCCGGCCTGAACAGGACGGTCCCACACTCCGGACAGCTGCTCGACCGTGTCTCCCCCGACCAGTCGCATCGGAGGCAGAGCTTGTCGGTCATGGGAGAGCCAGCGGCGGGGCGTAGGGCCGCGCCCCGCCGCCGTCCACGGCGCGGTCGAGGACCCGCGTCCCGTCCGCGAGCACGGGATCCGGATCGAGCTCCAGCAAGGGCAGCACCACGAACGAGCGTTCGGTCATCCGCGGATGCGGGATCCTGAGCGCCGGCTCGTCCACGATCAGGTCGTCGTACAGCAGGACGTCGATGTCGATCGTCCTCGGGCCCCAGCGCACCTCGCGGGTGCGACCGAGGTCGGCCTCCACGTGGTTGCACGCGGCCAACACCTCGTGCGGCCCGGCTTGGGTCTCCGTGCGGATCACTGCGTTCAGGTAAGGGGGTTGGTCGGGCGGGCCGCCCACCGGGTCCGTCTCCCAGATCCGGGACGAAGCCACCGCTCGCACCCCCTCGTCCGCGAGCAGGTCGACAGCGGCTTGGAGCGAGCGCACCCGGTCACCGAGGTTCGAGCCCAGGCCCAGCGTCGCGACGTGCATCGCGATCAGCGATCCGGCTGCGTCACCGCCGCGGCGACGCCCTGGATCCCGAGACGCATCGCGGCGTTCGGCTTGTGGACGACCACCGTGGCGCGGAGGACGCGATCGAACGTGAGGCACTCGCGGGCGATGGCATCCGCCATCGATTCGATCAGATCGAACGAGCCCTCTCGGACGACGCTTCGGACGCGGTCGGTGACGTCGCGGTAGTCGGCCGTCGCGTCGATCCGATCGTCTCCGACGTCGATCTCCAGATCGAGGTCTACCACGAACGACTGGGCAACGTCCTTCTCCCCCGGCCGTGCCCCGTGACGACCGTTCGCGTCGATGCCGGACAGGAACACCCGCGAGCTCATGCGTTCGGTCCCACCTCCTGCTCGGCCGGGCCGGTCGACCCGTCGGCATCGTCCACCTCCGCCGGTGTGAGGTCCACCCATCCTGGACGGCGTTCCAGCTGGAGGGTCGTGATCCCGGCGTGGTCGTGCGCGGCACGGAGATAGCGGGCGCGCAGGTACTCGAGGATCATCACGCCGATCGTGTCGAAGGCGTCGTCCAGCAGCAGATGGCCCGACTCGGGGACGAACCCGAGGGTCGAGGCGGGGATCGCCGCGCTGAGGCGCTCGGCGATCGCCGGCTCGACGATCCGGTCGTCATCGCCGTGGAGCATGAAGACCGGCTGCTCCCACGCGGCCATCGCGCCCTCGAGGCCGGTGACGGCGTCACCGGCCTCGAGGGCCGCGCGACCCCGCGCGTAGGCACCGGGGTCGCGTCGCCACCGCTCGAGGTAGGCATCCGTATCGGCATCCGAGAGCGGCTCCACGTGCGCCTGGGCGAGCGCCTCCTCGGCCGTGTCAGGAAGGACGGCGGCTTCCGAGAGGCCGACCGACGCGAGCAGCACGACCGCATCGACGTCCGAGCTGCCATCGAACGTCAGGACCTGCGCGATACGCCCGCTGGTCCCGTGGGCGACCAGCGCGGCGCGCTCGATGCCGAGGTCGCGCAGGCGGCCGCGGACCGCGGCCGCCTGCGCCCGCGATCCGTCCTCCTCCAGGCCGGTGAGGTCAGGCGCCACGACGCGGAACCGCGTCGCGAGCAAGGGAACCAGCTGCCGGAACGCATGGCCGCCGAACGGGAACCCGTGCAGCAGCACGACGGGTTCGCCGTCGCCGCTCATCTCGGCCAGCAACTCGTTCACGGCGCCGGATCCCGGATGATCGCATCGGCCACCTTGAGCGCTCGGACGGTCGCCTGGACGTCGTGCACCCGGACCAGGTCCGCACCGTGCGCGGCTGCGAGGACCGCCACCGCGAGCGAACCCTCGAGCCGACTCGCCGGGTCGTCGACGCCGGTGAGCGTCCCGATGAAGCCCTTGCGGGATGCGCCGACCATGACCGCCGCGCCCAGCAGCCGGAGCGCAGGCACCGCGCGGAGGAGCGCGAGGTTGTGGTCCACGGTCTTGCCGAACCCGATCCCCGGATCGATGCAGATGCGCCCTTCGCGGATGCCGGCGAACACGGCCGCCTCGATCCGCTCACGCAGGAACTCGTGCACCTCGGCCACGACGTCGTCATAGCGCGGATCGTCCTGCATCGTCTTCGGCTCACCGAGCATGTGCATCAGCACCAACCCGGCACCGGTCCGGGAGACGGTCTCGAGGAGCCTTCTGTCGCGACCCGCCGTGACGTCGTTGACCACGCAGGCGCCGGCGTCGAGCGCGACCATCGCCACCTCCGGCTTTCGCGTGTCGACGCTCACGGGCGTTCCCGGTCGGGCCTTCGCGATCCCCTCGATCACCGGAACCACCCGCCGGAGCTCCTCGTCCACGTCCACCGGATCCGAACCGGGCCGGGTCGACTCCCCCCCCACGTCCACGAGGTCCGCACCCTCGTCGACCAGCCGCGCGCCGTGCGCCACGGCATCTTCGGCGCTCGCGAACATCGCGCCGTCGCTGAAGGAGTCCGGCGTGACGTTCACGATCCCCATCACGAGCGTGCGATGTCCCAACGCGAACACTTCATCGCGACAGCGCCACACTCGCTCATCCATCCAGCCATCGTAGAAGGCCGAGGCGGAAGGGACCTCATCTGCTCCCGTCAGGCGGGCCGCTTCACCGCATCCGGATGTGGTCCATCGCCTCCTGGCGAGTCCTTGCGTCGGTGCGGAACAGACCACGCACCGCGGAGGTGACGGTGAGCGACCCAGGCTTCTTGACCCCCCGCATCGTCATGCACAGGTGCTCGGCCTCGATCACGACGAAGACACCCCTCGGCGAGAGCGCCCGTTCGATCGCCTCCGCGATCTCCGTCGTCAGCCGCTCCTGTACCTGCGGCTTCTTCGCCAACAGGTCGACGACGCGGGCGACCTTCGACAACCCCGTGATCTGCTGCGACTTGTTCGGGATGTACGCGACGTGCGCCCTGCCGACGAAGGGGAGGAGATGGTGCTCGCAGACCGAGTACAGCGGGATGTCCCGGACCATGATCATCTCGTCGAAGTCGGCGCCCTCGACGACGGTCACGACGTCGGCGGCATCCACGTCGATCCCCGCGAAGATCTCCTGGTACATCCGGGCGACCCGCGAGGGCGTCTCGCGCAGGCCGGCCCGCTCGGGATCCTCCCCGATGCCATCGAGGAGCAGCCTGACACCCTGTTCGATCTTCGCGTGATCGAACCGCTCGCTGGTCATGCTCGGATGCTACAAGCCCTCCGCCCCACGGCATCAAGGAGGTGTCGGTGACGGCGTGCACGGCGTGTTGACGGGCGTGTCCGGTCGACACGCCGGAGGCGGCCGGAACGCGAGCAGCAACGCAGCGAGGACGATCACGATCACGACGCCGACGACGACCTTCGCGAGGAAGACCAGGAGTCGGAACTCGTCATGCGTGTCCTCGCGCCGCGGTTCGGATGGGATCGCGGGCTCGCGCCTCCTCACCGGGGGCCGGGCCGCGGGCCCGCGGACGGCCGTGTTGCCGGTCGGGCCGGGGGCGACGCGCGCGGCACGCGGCCCTGCCACGGCCGCACGCCTCAGGTCGTAGGAGCGCCGGCGATCGACGTCGACGAGGAGGTCGTAGGCCTCCGTGATCCGTGCGAACCGCGCCGCCGCATGGGGATCGGTCCGGTCCGCGTCGGGGTGGAACCGACGCGCGAGCACGCGGTACGCGTGATGGATCTCGTTCGACGTTGCGGAGGGACTCACGCCCAAGACGGCGTACGCATCGAACGGAAGACCCCTCGCGCCGGCACTCACCCGGCGAGTGTAGGTCTGCTCAGCGGATGCCGGTGTCCACGGTGAGATCGACGCGCGTCGACACGCCCGGTCGCACATCGATCGTGACCGGTTCGCCGGTCGGCGGTCCGCCGTCGGTCACCGCCACCACCTCGTAGGTGCCGGCTTCCAGCGTCAGGGCATAGTTCCCCCGGTCGTCGGTCCGCGTCTCGGTTCCCTCCCCCGCGCCGTCGGTCGCACGCACCACCCCGACCCAGGGAACCGGCGGGCACGGTGAGCCAACCCGTTCGACCGGACAGGTCGGGCCCGCGGTCACGGTCCCGAAGATCCCGGAGTGGCTCCCGGGCGCCGATGTTCCCCCACACGCGAGGAATGTCAGCAGGAGGCCCGTCGCGGCGATCCGATGCATGCTCCTCGGACGTGCCCCGACGTCCGCCGGTTCCCCGGTCAGGCCCCGTACGCCGACGGCTTGAGCGTCCCGATGTAGGGCAGGTTCCGGTACTTCTCGGAGAAGTCGAGCCCGTACCCGACGACGAACTCGTTGGGGATGTCGAAGCCGCAGTACCGGATGTCCAACGGGACCTGCTGGATCCCCTCCTTGCGCAGGAGGGCCGCCACCTCCAGCGTCGCGGGTTTGCGTCCGGCCAGGTTCTTCAGCAGGTACTTGAGCGTGAGACCGGAATCGACGATGTCCTCCACGACCAACACGTCACGATCCTTCAGATCGTGATCGAGGTCCTTAAGGATCCGAACGACGCCCGACGTCTTCGTCGCCGCGCCGTACGACGACACCGCCATGAAGTCGAACTCGAGCGGGAGACGGATGTGCCGGGAGAGATCGGCCATCACGACGAAGGCCCCCTTGAGGACCCCGACGAGCAGGAGATGCCGGCCCTCGTAGTCCCGCGTGATCTGCTCGCCCATCTCGACGAGCTTGCCCTCGATCTCGTCCGCCTTGATCAGGACGTTCTCGATGTCGTCGGCGTAGGTCTCCACGGAAGCCGGGAGTCTACCCCTCGACCTCGACATGCGTGCGGGTGCGGCGCGCCCTGATCCCGAGCAAGAGGTCGCGCTTCCGCCCGGGCGATCCGGCCGCCAGGTCGAGCACGGCATCGATCGCCTCGTGATCCCAGCCGAGGTCCGCGCGCTGGAAGCCTCGCCGCGCGACCCGAGACGAGAGCGCGGGCGGCAGGTCGAGGAGCGGTCGAGCCCGGATCGCGAACCCGCGATCGTGGACTTCGATCAGCGTCTTCGCGTGCTGATCCGCCTGCGCGAAGAGCGTCGTCGCGTCGCGTCGCAGGTGGTCGGCGGTGCGCGCGAAGGTCCGCTTCACCTCGCGGCCGGTGGACCGCTCGATCGCGGGGATCGCGTCCAGCCGGAGTGCATTGCGCAGCAGCGTCGTGTCGGCGTTCGTCGGATCGTGTCGAGGTCGCAGGTGGAGCGCCCGACAGAGCGCCGCGACATCCTCCCTCGTCACGTCGAGCATCGGACGGACGAGCGCGCCGTTCACCGGGGCGATCCCGCCCATCCCCTCGAGGCCCCACCCCAGCACGAGGCCCATCAGGATGGTCTCCGCTTGGTCGTCCAACGTGTGCCCGTCGGCCATCCGCGTCGCGCCGATCTCGCGCGCGACCCGGGCCGCCTCCCGCGCGCGCTCGAACCGGGCCCACATCTCGATCGAATCCGAGCGACCGGGCCGATGGACGGCGACCGCGAGATGGAAGGCCAGCCCGTGTCGCTCGGCGAGCCGCCGGACGTAGGCGGCATCCATCGCCGAGCCCTCGCGCAGTCGGTGGTCCATATGGAAGACGGCGAGCCGGATCCGGAAGAGCCGCCGCAACCGGACCAAGGACTCGAGGAGGCACACCGAATCAGGACCGCCGCTCACCCACAGCAGCACCAGATCTCCCGGCGTGAACATGCCGTGCGTCCGTGCGGTCATCGTGATGCGTTCGAGGACCCTCGCGACGGCGGGCGGTCTCCGCGCCGCCATCGATCTACCGCGTGACGCGGGCGATCCAGCGATCGGGATCGGTCACCTCGCCGGGCTGGGGGAGATGCTCACGCGACTCCCACACACGATTGAAGCCGCTCATGCCGACCCGTTCGATCACGTCGCGCACGAATCGCTCGCCGGCGTCGTACTGCGCGACCTTCTGATCGAACCCGATAGCACGCTGGAAGCGCTGCTCGACGCCGCGCACCCTGCGCCTCGCCTGGAGGGCGTTCTTGAGCCGGGGCAGCGTCGCGATGTGTTCCTTGCCCACCTCGTTCATGACGAAGGATGCGTGACCCTCGAGGAGCGACATCATCGCCTGGGTGCGTTCGAAGATCGCGCGCTGCTCCGGCGTCAGCAGGCGAAGGATGCCGCCGGGCCCTGATCCCGTGCGAGCCTCCTCGGCCGCGCGACGGAGCTGATCCATCAGCTGATGCGGGTCGAGCGAAACGGTCTCGAGGTACTCGTCCACCATCCCGCCGAGGAACGCTCGGAGCCATGGCGCCGCCGAGAACTGCACCCGGTGGGTGACCTCGTGGATCGCGACCCAGAACCGGAAGTCGGCCGGGACCAGACCGTACCTGCGCTCCACCTCGATCAGGTTAGGACCGACGAAGTAGATGAGGCCGTCGTCGTCGGGCGGCAAGAACACGTCGAACTGCCCGAGGACCCGTCGCGAGACGTACCCGAGGATCGCCCCCGCCTGCGCCCCGACGGCCTTGCGCGCGATCGTTGGTCTCGTCGGGCGGCGCTCCAACAACCGCTGCGCGAGTGGTTCCATCAGGCGCTGGAGCCCGGCGACGTTCTGCCGGATCCAATCGCCCCTGCCCATCACCCACGCACGCGAGCGGAACCCCGTGACCGTGAGGTCGGTGAATCCCGCGACGAGTTCCTCGGCACGCAAGACGTGGGTGGCGAGATCCTCGCGCATGCGAGCACGTTCCTCCGGCGGAACGATCGGCCCCGGCCCCGCGACGCGTTTGCCGATCTGCAGCGCGACGTCCCAGTCCGCGAGACGGGCGGCATGGGAGCCCATCGACCAGTCGACGTCTGCCGCGGGATCCACAGGCGGGCGGCCTAGCCCTCGCCCGCAGCCTTCTTGCGGGCGGCGATCATGGCGGCACGCCGGGCTTTGCCCTCGGCGATGCGGCGGTCGGTCCCTTGGGCGAGCAGCTCCTCGAGCGTCTTGTCGAAGGTCTCCTGATCGAGTGACACCTCCGGACGAGGTTCGGCAGCAGCCGGCGCGGCGGCGGGTGCGGCGGCCGGTTCGGGTTCGGCAAGGGCCGGCTCCTCCGCCGCGGGAGCGGGCGAGGTCTCGGGGGCGGGCGCCTCGGAAGGCGCCGGAGCCGGAGCTTCGGTTGGCGCTGCGGTCGGCGCAGGCGCCGGCGCTGCGGCAGGGGACGCGACGGCGGGCGCGCCCACGGCTGGGGCGCCCACCGCGGCGGGGATCGGGGGCGGCTGCACCACGATCGGGGCCGCTTGCGTCAGATCCACGATGCGGCGGGGTGGCTCTTTGCCCGGCAGCACGCGGTCGGCGTGGACGAAGCGCGAACCTTCTTCATCCTTCGCGAACCGCGGAGCGAATCGCATGTACGCGGCCACCAGGAAGATGAGCAAGAGGAGCGCGAGGATCCCGCTCAGCCAGCCGAGCCAGAAGATCCAGCCGCCCGTGTTCCGCTCCGGCAGGACCGTCGGATCGATCGATGTCTGCGCGAGCGCGGAGCCGCCGGTCACGAGGACGGCGACGAGCGCCCCCGCGAGCACGCCGACCACCCTCCGCGCCGTCACCATCGGGCGGGATTCTCGCAACCCGGACCCCACCCCGGCAACCGATCGCGCTTGTTCCACGAGAGCCGGAGGGGGGATTCGAACCCCCGACCTACCACTTACGAGGCGGTTGCTCTACCCCTGAGCTACTCCGGCGGGTGCGAGCGAGTTTATCCGACGGGGTGCAGGCACCACGCAGGAAACGCGCGCCGGCCACCCTGGTCACAGGGGCTCGGGAAACGGCATCATGCGCGGATGGGAACCGAGCTGGGGAACGGCGCCGTCGGTCGCGTGATGGTCGGCACCGACCGCTCGCAGACGGCGTCGAAGGCGGTCGGATGGGCGGCAGCATTCGCGGAGGCGTACGGAGCCGAGCTGCACCTGGTCCAGGTCGTGATCCCCACGAGCCCCACCGACACCGAGTTCGGGGCTGCCGAGCGCACGCGGGCGGCCGCGGCCGCCGACGAGCTTCAACAGGAGGCGGAGCGGATCGCGGGCGGCCGCGGCCGCTCGCACGTGGTGATCGACGACGACCCCGCGATGGCGATCGTGCACGCGGCCGAGAACGCCGATATCGACGTGCTCGTCGTCGGGAACGCCGGCATGGCGGGTCGCAAGGAGTTCCTGTTGGGGAACGTGCCCAACCGGATCAGTCACAACGCTCGATGCACCGTGATCATCGTGAACACGACCGACGGCGTGGCGAGCGCCGTGCGCGACCCACGGAGCATCACGACGATCCGTTCGAGTGCGGTCGAGACCCAGACCCAGCCGCACCTCATGGCCCGTGGAGCCACGATCACCACCGTCTTCGCCAAGCACGGTCTGAAGGAGCTCTTCGGCCGACCGGATGACGAGGGTGCGATCGGGCGGGCTCGCCAAGCCAAGCGGATGCGTCAAGCGCTCGAGGAGCTCGGGCCGACCTTCTGCAAGCTGGGTCAGATCCTCTCGACCCGTCCCGACCTGGTCCCGCCGGAGTTCATCGATGAGCTCGCGCAGCTGCAGGACAACGTCCCCCCGCTCAGCGAGGAGCAGGTCGTCAAGGTCATGGAACAGGAGCTCGGTGTCCCCTGGGAGGACGTCTTCGAGGACATCGACCCCGCGCCCCTCGCGGCGGGGACGATCGCCCAGGTCCACCGTGCCAGGCTCGCGAACGACGACCCCGTCGTCGTCAAGGTCCAGCGCCCCGATGCGAAGGAGCAGATCGAACAGGACCTCGCGCTGCTCGAGGTCTTCGCGGAGAAGGTAGGCAGCCGCCAGCAGCTCAGGCAGGTGATCGACATGCCGGCCGTGTTCGAGCATCTTTCGACGTCGCTGCACCGCGAACTGGACTTCCGGCAGGAGGCCAAGAACATGGAGCGGCTCCGCGGCGTGATCGAGCCGTTCTCGCGCCTCGCGGTCCCGGTACTGTTCTCCGACTACTCGACGTCGCGGCTCCTCGTGATGCGGGACGTGCAGGGTGGACCCTTGTCGCTCGCGCCGGAGGGGCCGATCCGCCATGAGGTCGCGGTCCAGCTCCTCGAGTCCTTCTACAAGCAGGTGATGGTCGACGGGTTCTTCCACGCTGATCCGCATCCCGGGAACCTGATGTGGCAGCCGGAGGAGGACCGGCTCTACTTCTTGGACCTCGGGATGGCGGGCGAGGTCGGGCCCGAGATGCGCGAGTCGATGATGCTCCTGCTGATGTCGTTCTGGCAGGAGGACGTCGGGTTCCTGACCGACGTCTCCCTGATGCTGTCCGGGGCGATCGACCGAAGCGACCTGGACGTCGACGCCTTCCAGGAGGAGATCGGCGCACTGATGGGGAAGTACCGAGGCGCGTCGCTCAAGGACATCCAGCTCGGCCCCGTGCTGCAGGAGATGACCGAGATCTCGCTTCGCCACGGCGTCCCGCTCCCCGCCTCCTTGACCCTCACCGCGAAGGCCTTGGCCCAGATGCAGCTCGCCGCGGCGCAGCTGGATCCGGAGGTCGATCCGTTCGACGTGGCGGGCCGGTTCCTGATGCGGAGCGTCCTCAAGGGGATGGGGGCCAAGACGGACCCGAAGGCGCTCTTCTATCAGTCCCAGCGGCTCAAGGTCCGGTTCATGCGCGTCGTCGAGGCGGTCGAGCGGCTGATCGGCGCCCGGCCGGGGCAGAAGCTCGAGGTCAACTTCCGCGCCACCACCCTGGAACAGACGATCCGCCGGGCCGGGCGCCGGCTGGCCCTCGCGCTCACCGCAGGCGCGGCGATCCTGGGCACCGCCCTGACGGCCGTATCCGAGAAGGTCGCGGCTTGGGTCCCCGTCGCGTTCGGTATCAGCGCTTTCCTGCTGACCCTCGCGCTGGTCGTGGACCTCCTTCGGAAACGTCCGCGGTGACTCGTTTCAATCGAGATCGACCTCTCCGCCCTTCGAGGTGACGGTGGTCGGCGCGGTTCGGACCTTCGCGTCGCTGCCCTTCCTGACCGAACGCATCACGATCCGCTCCAGGATGAACGCCACGATGGCCATCGCGATACCCACGAGCCATCGCTCGATCCGGCGGATGCCCCGGGGTCGCGGCGTATGTCGGGTAGCCATGCGATCGCTCACACACCGACCCGTTCGGCATCGGGTGCGGCCGGATCCGCCGGCGCATCGGCCGGCACGACGGTGACGGGGACCGTGCAGGTGATCGTGGTGCCCGCGCCGGGAGCCGTTCGCAGATCGAAGGTCCCCCCGACCGCGGCGAGGCGGTCGGTGACGCCCTGTAGGCCGCTCCCGGATACGGAGGTCGGGTCGAAGCCGCGACCATCGTCCGACACGGTGAAGCGAAGCATCGACGCATCGAGCCGGAGCTCGATCGTCGCGTTCGACGCCCGGGCGTACTTCGCCACGTTCTGAAGCGCTTCCAGGCACGAGAAGTACACGGCTGCCTCGACGTCCTGCTGCAACCGGCCCACCCCATCCGCGTCGACGCGCACCGGAAGTGGCGCTTTGCGAGCCTGTGCCTCGAGGGCGGCGCCGAGGCCCTTGTCGGCCAGCAACGGGGGATAGATCCCGCGCGCCAGGTCGCGCAGATCCTCCAGGGCGGTCTGCGTCTCCGCCTCGATCTGCCCGAGCATCTCCTCGGTCCGATCGGGGTCGCGCGCGACGAGTTGCCGGGCGAGACGTGCCTTCACGGCGAGCGCGACGAGCTGCTGCTGCGCGCCGTCGTGGATGTTCCGCTCGAGCTTGCGTCGCTCGTGATCCTGCGCCGCGACGAGCCTGCGCCGTGATCCCCGGAGTTCCTCGACCAAGGCGACGTTGCGCAGCACGAGTCCCGCCTGCGAGGCGAGATCCGTCACCAAGCGCTCCTTGTCCGGCGTCATCGGATCGCTCGCCGGCATCTCGACGGACAGCGCGCCGAGCAGCTCACCTCGGTCGCGGACCGCGGCGGCGTAGGCGCCCGGGGTCGACGGGATCGCATCGCCGTCGATCGCGACGTTGGGCGACGCCGCCGCGTCGAAGGGCCAGGATGCGGTCGGCCGGAGCTCCCGACCGACGCGCAGCCACACCCGCGCCACCCTCGCTCCGGCGCCCTCGCCGAGGATCTGCGCCATCCGCGGCACCACGTCCTCGGTCGCGTACGCGCCGCCGACGCGAGAGGAGAACTCCGTGAGGACCTCGTACGGATTCGCCCGCTTGCCGTAGACGACGCGATCGGCGAAGCGCCGGGCGCGCGCGCGGACCGGTTGGAACGCCAGCGCCAGGATGACGGCGGCGGCCACGGAGATCGTGGCGTCGTTGCGTCCGAGCAGGAAGCTGCCCGTGGCCACGATGGCCGCGTAGACGGCTGCGACGAATACCGCGAGCGTTCCCGCGACCACGGTCTTCCTGACGACGATGTCGAGGTCGTACAGGCGGAACCGGAGGACGGCGATGCCGATGGAGACGGGGAAGGCCAGGAAACCTGCCCCGCCGACCACGGCCGAGAGGACCCCATTCTGGGAGAGGACGAAGTCGCCGACGATGATCGTGACGAACGCGAACGCGAGCCCGAACACGACCCATTTGATCTGCTGCCGCTCGATCCCCGCCGACCGGCGGAACCGCATGAAGAGTGAGCCGATCGAAACGAGGAAGATCGTCGGGAACAGGAACCCAACGAACACATCGAGGTTGGGGAGATGGCTCGTCCACTCCATGAAGAATGGGTTGGCGATGGCGATGTGCTCGTTCGACCCGGTCAGGGTCCTCGACCCGATGATGAACGAGACGCCGATCAGCAATAGGAACGTCACGATGAACCACAGGAACGCGCGCCACCGCGGCGAGGGAAGGCGCCCATCAGGGAACACGAGCGGGAGGATGAAGACGACGGGCAGGATCCCCAGGAGCCACCCGAAGTTGTTCATGAGCCCGAGGAACACTGCAAGCGTTCCCGTGTGTCCGCGCACCACGAGCCAGGTGAGGAGCTCCCCGCTGAGGAAGCTGCTCGCCGTCATCAGCGCGCCGTAGAGCAGCATCAGGCCGATCACGTTGCGGCGATCGCGGCTGACGATGAGCGCGCCGACGACGCCGAACATCGTGAACGCGATGATGTACGGTACCTGCGCCGCGACCGGCTCGCTGTTCACGATGACGACGATCGTGCCGATCACGGCGAACCCGAAGAAGGCGGCCAAGACGACCCACGGCCATCGAGCAGGCCGGGTACCGGCGCGATCACCCGATGACGACACGGAACACCTCGACGGGCTCCTCGCGGCCCTTCACGGCGCGGAGGCCGATCGGCTCGGCCGCGACGTCCGGCGCCGCGGCGACGGTCGTCGCGGCCGCGACGATCTCCCCCGCATCGGCCTCGGACTGCAGACGCTGAGCGACGTTCACGGCGTCACCCACCACGGTGTACTCGAGACGGCCGCCGCCCCCCACGGTCCCCGCGATCACCGATCCCGTGTTGACGCCGATCCCCAGACCCAGCGTCTGCACATCCGTTCCCCACCCCAGCACGTTCAGCTCCGCCTGGCGCTGTTGCATGCCGAGCGCGCAGCGAAGCGCGCGCTCTGCATGATCCTCGACCGGGTCGGGGGCGCCGAAGATCGCCATCACCGCGTCGCCCTGGAACTTATCGATCGTGCCGCCGTGCGAGAGCACCACCTCGGCCATCGCCTCGAGGTGGCGTCCGACGATCGTGGCGACGTCACGCGCGGACAGCCGTTCGGCGAGCGTCGAGAACCCACGGATGTCGCTGAACAGGACCGAGACGACGAGCTCCTGCGGCTCGATCGCCGTCTCAGGATGCGCGGCCAGACGATCGGCCAGCTGCTGCGGCACGAACGACGCCAGCGTCGTCCGTGCCGCAGCCTGCTCGACCACGGCTGCGTGGAGCCGCTTGAACTCGCCCAGGAGGCCCACACCAGCGCCGTCGCCGGCCATCCGCCCGAAGAGCTCGGTGACGCGCCGATCGACGGCCTCCTGCGTGGTGCCGAGCTCGCGAGCCATGTCGGCGTAGCCGAGGCCGCGGCTCATCATGTCCAGGACCGCCCGGTCCTCTTCGTCGGCATGTCGGCTCCCGGTCAGTCGTTCGGCGATCACCGGATCGACCGCGCTGCCGCCGGCGTGGACCTCGTGGATCGCGCGGACCAATTCGTCGCCTTGCGCGATGCGATCCTTGAGCAGGTACGCGAGGCCGCTGTGCCCGCCGCCGAGGAGCGCGATCGCGTACTCCTCGTCGTCATGGGCGGAGAGCACGACGACGCCCGTGTCGGGGTGGTCGTGACGGATCGCGTGGGCGCAGTCGATCCCCTCGAGCTGGAACGACGGCGGCATCTTGATGTCCGTGACGACGACGTCGGGGACGTGTTCGGCCGCCGCCGCCATCAGCGTGGGTGCGTCTTGAGCCACCCCGACGACCTCGATGTCCTCGTAGGAGTCGAGCAGCGCGCGGACACCCTCGCGGACCAGCACGTTGTCCTCGCCGAGCACTACGCGGATCGTCATGCCGCCGCGAACCCCCCGTGTACGATGCGCGCGTGTTGCGCGTCGTCTTCGCGGAGGATAACTACCTTGTCCGGGAGGGGACGGTCGCCCTGCTGACGGATGCCGGCGACGTCGACATCGTCGGGATCGCCGCATCTTTCGACGAGCTCCTCGCGGCCGTCGAGGAGCACGCGCCCGACGCCGTCCTCACCGACATCCGGATGCCTCCGTCGGGAACCGACGAGGGCATCCGCGCGGCCAAGCACATCCGCGCCGAGCACGCCGAGATCGGCGTCGTCGTGCTGTCGCAGTTCGCCGACGAGGAGTACGCCTACGACCTGTTGAAGGACGGAGCCGCGGGCCTCGGGTACCTCCTGAAGGAGCGGGTCGCCGACGTCCACGAGGTGACGCGTGCGCTCAACGAGGTCGCCAAGGGCGGCTCGGTCCTGGATCCCAAGGTCGTCGAGGCGCTGGTCGCGGCGAAGGATCGGATGGCGCACTCGCCCCTTGGCGAGCTCACCGAGCGCGAGCGCGAGGTCCTGTCGCACATGGCCCAGGGCCAGAACAACGCGGCGATCGCGAAGGAGCTCTTCCTCACCGAGCGAGCCGTTGAGAAGCACATCAACTCGATGTTCCACAAGCTCGGCCTCACGGAGGAGACGGAGGTGCACCGTCGCGTCATGGCGGTGCTCGCGTTCCTCCGCGAGACCGAGCATGCGTAGCCGCGACGGTTCGCTCACTGAGCGCGCCTCGTGTCGACGATGAAGACGCTGCACGGCGAGTGGCGAAGCACCAGGTTGGGGATGCTGTCCCGGACCCGCCACCACGATCCGTGGGCCCCCCGGTTCCCGACCACGATCGTGTCCGCGTTCAGCTCCTGGGCGACGGCCACGATCCGCTCGGCCGCCTCGCCCCGCTCGACGCGTGTGCTCGTCGGGAGCCCGGGGAACCGCTCGGCCACATGCGCCAGGTACCGGTCCGGGTCCGCCGCCTTGCCGGGGTCGACGACCGATCGCAGATCGCCATCCGGTCGAACCAAAAGGACCACAAGGTCGGATTCCCGGTCCCGTGCGAGCCGGGCCGCATGATCAACCGCCAGGTCTGCTGCCGCCGAAGAATCCGTTCCCACCAAGATCGTCGTCATCACCGTCGCCTCCTCGTTCGTTCCGTGTCCAGAACGGTAGGACGTCGCGACGATGGAACCGAACCGGCGACCATGTGGATACGGGCGTGGTGCCAGCACCCGACGTCAGGGGGGATTCCCGCCCGCGGACCAGCAGGTCTGACCCCCTTTCCGGCCGTTCGCCGGGATGCAACCATCCGTTCCATGGACCGTGCGAGGCGAACGGAGGCCGGCGGCGTGCGCCGGGTGGTCTGGCTGCTGCTCGTCGTCGGGGCCGTGCTCTTCGTCGCCGCGATGGTCCTCGCGACGTTGAACCACACGTTCACCCGTGAGCCGTTCACGCTCCTGAGCATCGCGTTCCTCGGCACGTACGCGGGCGTCGGGGCCGTGCTCGTCTGGCGCGTTCCGCGGAACCCGATCGGCTGGCTGTTCTTCGTCGCCGGACTCGGCGTCCTCTGGGGCGGCGCCTCCGAGGAATACGCGAGGTACACGCTCGAGACCGCCCCGGGCTCGCTCCCCTTCGGCATCGCGGTCGCCTGGGTGAACAACTGGTCCTTCCTCGTGGTGGGCGCTGTCCCCTTGATCCTGCTGCTGTTCCCGACGGGACGGCTTCCGTCCCGCGCCTGGCGCTGGTTCCCAGGCGCGCTGACCGCGTGCTTGACCCTGCTGGTGCTCGCGGTGATGTTCCGACCCGGGACCATCGAAGTGTCGGCGACGTCCCATCCCAAGAATCCGCTCGGTGTCCCCTCGCTCCAGGGCGTGCTCGATGTCCTCGCCTGGGTGGGCGGACTGGGACTTGCCGGCCTGTCGATCGCCGCGGTTGTAGGGCTCGTCCAACGGTTCCGGCGATCGGCGGGCGAAGAACGCCAACAGCTGCAGTGGCTCGCGGCGATCGCGGCGCTGACGGGCTTGTTCCTGGTGCTGACCCTCGTGACGAGCATCGGTCTCGCGAGCGGCGGGTCGACTCCGGTGAACGACTTCTCGTTCCTGCTCTTCTTCGTCTGTCTCGGGATCGGGATCCCGGCCGCATGTGCCGTCGCGATCCTCAAGTACCACCTGTACGACCTCGACATCGTCGTCAAGCGAACGGTGGTCTTCACGATCGTCGCCGCCTTCATCACCCTCCTGTATCTCGGGGCACTTGCCCTGGCGGCGTTCACGAGCATCGGGGCCATCGCCGGCGCCGTGATCTTCGTTCTCACGTTCGATCCGGTCCGTCGGCGAGCCAAGGCGCTCGCCGACCGGGTCGTGTACGGGAAGCGAGCGACCCCCTTCGAGGTCCTCTCCGAGTTCTCTGCCAACCTCGGAGACACGTACTCCGTTGATGACGTCCTGCCCCGGATGACCCAGCTGCTCGCCGCCAGCACCGGAGCGGACGATGTCCGCGTCTGGCTGCGCCGCGATCGTTCACTCGTCGATGTCGCGCGGTGGCCCGCGGACGCACCGTCGGCACCGACGCGCGAGCTGGTGGAAGACACCCTCCCTTCCTACGGACCCGCGATCTCGGCCTTCCCGGTGTCGCACCAGGGGGAGCTGCTGGGGGCGATCACCCTCGGCATGCCTTCGGGAGATCCGATGGACGCCTCGAAGGAGCGGTTGATCGTGGGACTCGCGTCGCAGGCCGGCCTGGCGCTCCGGAACGTGCGGCTGGTCGACGACCTCCGCGCGTCCCGCCGACGGATCGTCGCCGCGCAGGACGAGCGGGCGAAGAAGCTCGAGCGCAACATCCACGACGGCGCGCAGCAGCAACTCGTTGCCCTCGCCGTGAAGCTGCGGCTCCTCGAGCAACAGATCGAACGCGACCCGGCGAACGCTCGAGCGATGGCCACCGAGTTACAGGGCACCGCGAACGAGACGCTCGAGGACCTCCGCGGCCTGGCCAGGGGGATCTACCCACCGGTGCTGGCGGACAAGGGCCTCGGCGCAGCGCTCGAGGCGCAGGCGCGGAAGGCGGCGGTGCCCGTCACCGTCAGCGCCGACCATATCGAGCGGTTCGGGGCCGACATCGAGTCGGCCGTCTACTTCTCGTGCCTCGAGGCGCTGCAGAACGCGGCGAAATATGCGGATGCGCGCGAGGTTCAGGTCCGGCTGACGAACGGCGCCCGCGACCTCCGGTTCGAGGTGACCGACGACGGGCGCGGCTTCGACCCGGCGACGACGTCCTACGGGACCGGTCTGCAGGGGATCGCGGACCGGCTCGCCGCCCTCGGCGGCGAGTTGACCGTGACGTCGGCTCCCGGCGACGGCACGGCCGTCGCCGGGAGCATCCCGCTCGCAGAGGGGTCGGAACGATGAGCAAACGATCGCTGGTGTGGTCGGTCTTCGTCGTCGACCTAGTCAGCCTCCTGGTGGCCGGGTGGTTGGCATGGCTCACGCGTGACGTGACCAGCTCGTCCGGCTGGACCGGCAACGGGTTCCTCTCCGGGCTGCTGTTCGCGCTCGCGCTGCTCCCGTTCCCGGTCGTCGGTCTCCTGATCGCTCTCCGTCAACCGGAGAACGCGATCGGGTGGATCCTGCTGGCGATCGGTTTCAGCTGGTACTTCGGTGAGGTCCTGACCGGCTACGGCACCTACGGGTTGTTGGTGTCGCACCTCCCGGCCGCCGACTGGATCCTCTCGTTCACGGAGTGGCTCTGGATCCCCCCGATCGGGTTGATGGGCACGTTCGCGCTGCTGCTGTTCCCCGACGGCCACCTGCCGTCAGGCCGGTGGCGCTGGTTCGCGTGGGTCTCGGCCATCGTCCTCGTCCTGTCGTCGCTCGCGGTCCTGCTCGGCAACGGCAACCTCGCCGACGCCGGCTTCCCGGATCTCCAGAACCGGTTCGGTGTTCCCGGCACGTCGTTCCTGCTCGTGGCGCTGCTCCTGTTCCCCTTCTGCATCCTGGGGAGCGCCGCCAGCCTGGTCGTCCGGTTCCGCCGATCTCGCGGCGTCGAACGCGAGCAGCTGAAGCTGCTCGCGATCGCGGCGGCAGCCGTCGCGGTCGCGTACCTGATCATCATGCTGCTGTCGATCGTCCCGTCATTCAGCGGGCCAGGTAGTGGTGAGACCGCCGGGTGGCTCGCGGCTGCGCAGACCCTGGTCGTGTTCTCGTTCGCGCTGATCCCGCTCGCGATCGGCGTGGCGATCCTGCGTCACGGCCTCTACGAGATCGACCTGATCATCCGCAAGACCGTGCGATACGCCATTCTGGTCGCGCTCCTGCTGGCGATCCTGGTTGGGGCGCTCCTCGTCGTCGGAGCACTCGCCGCCGGCCGCGGAGGGCTCCGAGAGGACCCGACGGCGCTGGTGATCGTCGGCGTCGCGATCGGGCTGGCGTTCTGGCCGCTCCGACGGTTGACCGCCAGGATGGCCGACCGTCTGGTGTTCGGGAACCGGGCGAACCCCTACGAGGTCCTCAGCGAGTTCTCGGGCCGGGTCGGGGATGCGTACGCCGCCGAGGACGTCCTTCCACGGATGGCGCAGGTGCTCGGCTTGGGTATCGGCGCAGACGCGGCCGCCGTCTGGCTCGTGTCGGCGGGCGAGCTCCACCCCGCCGCGGTCTGGCCCGCGGGCGCCGAGCCGCCGATCGACGATCTCGTCGACGTGGAGCATCGAGGCGAACGATTGGGTGCGCTGTCGGTCGCGATGCCGCCCACCGAGCCGCTGAGCGGCGCCCGCGCGAACCTCGTCCACGACCTCGCGTCCCAGGCCGGCCTCGTGCTGCGCAACGTGCTGCTGATCGAGGAGCTCCGGTCGTCCCGGCGCCGGCTCGTCGCGGCGCAGGACGACGAGCGCCGGAAGATCGAGCGGAACCTGCACGACGGTGCGCAGCAGCAACTCGTGGCCCTTGCCGTCCAACTCAAGCTGGCACGAACGATGGTCGAGCGCGACCCCGCCAGGGCGGGGGCGTTGCTCGACACGCTTCAGGGCGCCGCCACGGATGCGTTGGAGGATCTGCGGGACCTCGCCCGGGGGATCTACCCGCCGCTGCTCGCCGACAAGGGACTGACGACCGCGCTCGAGGCCCAGGCACGCAAGGCGATCGTGCCCGTGATCATCGAGGCCGAGGGGATCGGCCGCTTCCCCGCGGACATCGAGTCGGCCGTCTACTTCTCGTGCCTGGAAGCGCTGCAGAACATCGGCAAGTACGCGAACGCGAACGCGGCGACCATCCAGCTCTCCAACGGCTCGGGCGAGTTGCGCTTCGAGATCCGCGACGACGGACGCGGGTTCGACCCGTCCGCGACGAGCTACGGGACGGGGCTCCAGGGGATCGCGGACCGGCTCGCCGCCATCGGCGGCGAGCTGGTCGTGACCTCGGCGCCCGGCGACGGCACCGCCGTCGCCGGGCGCCTCCCGATCAACGAGGCCGGCAGATGAGCGCGCGGACGGTCCGGGTGATTGCGTGGGGCTCGCTCGTGCTCGCGATCACGTTCGGTGTCCTCGCGATCTCCCTCACGGTCGGCAACGGCGGCGCGCCGCCCGGGACCGACACGATCGAGTCGGGCGTCGTCGGCACGAGCGTGCTCGTGCTGGTCGTTCTGTCGTTCTCCATCGTCGGCTCCATCATCGCCACCCGGCGACCCGACAACTGGCTGGGCTGGTTGTTCTGCGCCGACGGGCTGCTCATCTCGTTCCAGAACTTCGCGGGCACGTATGCCGCCTTCCACGGCACGGCCTCGAGCCCAGGGACGCTGCCTGGCGCGGTGTGGTTCTCCTTGCTGGATGATGCGCTGTGGATCCCGTTCCTGTTCATGACGACGGCGTTCCTCTTCCTCCTGTTCCCGGAAGGGCGGCCTGCTAGCCGGACGCGACGGACGGCCGTTATCGGCGCCTCCGTCGCCGCCGCGACCGCGACGACCGTCGCGGGGCTGTTCGAACCGCATCTCTACATCTATCCTGGCGTTGCGAACCCGGCTGGTGTGCAGCTCCCGAACGTCGTTTCCGGACTCCTGGCCGGCGCTTCCTTCCTGGTCCTGCTGACCGTGCTCGCGTACGCGGTCGTGAACCTCTTCTGGCGGCTCCGGCGCTCGACGGGAGAGGAGCGCCTCCAGTTCCGCTGGTTCCGGTATGCCACGGTGCTGATCCTCCTGCTGTTCATCCCGTCCGCATTCTTCGCCACGGTGCCGGTGGTCTTCCAAGTGCTCGGAGGGCTTGCACTCTTCACGCTTCCGTTGGCCGTCGGCATCGCGATCATGCGGTACCGGCTGTACGAGATCGACGTCGTCGTCAAGAAGACCGTCGCATACGCGATCCTCGCGGCGCTGATCGGCATCGTCGGCGCGCTCGTGATCCTGGTCGTCGGGGGGATCGCGGTAGGGCCGGTCTCGAACAACCGAGCGCTCTTGGTCGTGGCAGGCGCCGTGATGGGCTTCGCGATCTGGCCGCTCCGACGGCTCGCGTCGCAACTCGCCGACCGCATCGTGTTCCGCGGCCGTGAGACGCCATACGAGGTCCTGACCTCGTTCGCGGATCGGGTCGCCGAGACCTACTCGACAGAGGATGTGCTGCCGCGGATGGCTCAGGTCCTGGCGACGGGGACGGGTGCAGAGGCCGCAGCCATCTGGCTGAGGGTCGGCGACGCCCTGCGACTCGCAGCCGTATGGCCGCCCGATGCGATCAAGCCCGACGCTGCTTCCCTTGACGCAACCGAGGTGCGACACCGCGGCGAGGTGCTCGGAGCGCTGTCGGTGGAGATGCCGGCGAACGATCCGATGAACCCTTCCAAGCAAACCCTGATCCGAGATGTCGCCGCCCAAGCCGGGCTGGTGCTGCGGAACGTTCGACTGATCGAAGAACTCCGTGGCTCTCGGAGAAGGATCGTGTCGGCGCAGGACGAGCGCGCTCGCAAGCTGGAACGCAACATCCACGACGGCGCGCAGCAGCAGCTCGTCGCGATCCAGGTGAAGCTGCGCCTGGCGGACGACATGATCGAACGCGATCCCGCGAAGGCGCACGAGCTGCTCGCCGAGCTCCAGCGTGCGTCGAACGAGGCGCTCGAGGACCTGCGCGATCTGGCTCGCGGGATCTATCCGCCGTTGCTCGCCGACCGAGGGCTGCCGGCGGCCCTGGAGGCGCACGCCCGCAAGACGATGCTCCCCGTCACCGTCGATGCCGATGGGATCGGACGCTTCGAGCCCGAGGTCGAGGCGGCGGTCTACTTCTCGTGCCTGGAGGCGCTGCAGAACATCGGCAAGTACGCCCACGCGAACGCGGCGACGATCCGGCTCTCGAACGGCTCGGGCGAGCTCCTGTTCGACGTGATCGACAACGGCCGCGGGTTCGACCCGGCGCATACCGGCTACGGCACGGGACTCCAAGGGATCGCGGATCGGCTCGCCGCGCTCGGCGGTCAGTTGGCCATCCGATCGGCTCCCGGCGAGGGAACGAGCGTCGCCGGGCGCCTCCCGCTCGATCGAGGGGCGGTCGGATGAACGCGCGACTGGCCTGGTGGCTGTGGGCGCTGGGGATCTCGGGCGTCGCCGTCGCCGCGGCGTTCGGGATCGCCGACGGCAAGGGGGCAGATTGGAATGGCTTCACCCAAGTCGTCGCGTTCTTCGCGGTGGGGACGATCGGGCTCGTGGTCGCACGGCACCAGCCGAAGAACCCGCTCGGCTGGATCTACCTCGCGGTGTGGACCGGGGCAGGGGTCGTCTTCGGCGCGCTGAGCGAGTTCGCGCGGTGGGCGGCCATCACCAACCCGGCGACGCCGGGCGCCACGCTCGCCGCGTGGATCGGGAACTGGGTCTGGGTCCCGATCTTCGTGTTGCTCGTGACCTTCCCGTTCCTCCTCTTCCCCGATGGGCACCTCCCATCGCCGCGATGGCGCCCGTTCGCCCGGGCAACCGTTGTGCTCGCGGTGCTGTGGTCGATCAGCTTCGCCCTGGAGGGGCCCGACTACACCGACGCGCTCACCCGTCCGAGCCCCAACCCCTTCGCTATCCAGGGCCTCGTTCCCTTCTTCGACGGAGCGAGGCTGATCCTCGGACTGCTGTTCATCGTGGTCATGGGCTTGGCCGTGGCGTCGCTCGTGGTGCGCTTCCGCCGAGGCGACGGGGAAGAACGTGAGCAGATCAAGTGGCTGATGTTCGCGGGAGCTGCCACCGTGATCTGGTTCGCCCTGCCCCTCAACCATGGGAACGGTGGATGGCCCGACTTCGTCCAGGGATTCGTCCTCGCCCTGATCCCGTTGTCGATCGGCGTCGCGATCTTGAAGTACCGGCTCTACGACATCGACGTCGTGATCCGCAAGACCGTCGTGTTCGGCGTCCTCGCCGCGTTCATCACGCTGGTGTACGTCGCGATCGTTCAAGGGCTGGGATCGCTGTTCACCGACACGTTGGTCCTGCGGATCGTGGCGACGGCGCTCGTCGCGGTCGCGTTCCAGCCCGTACGCGATCGCGCGAACCGGCTCGCGAACCGGCTCGTCTACGGGGATCGAGCGACGCCCTACGAGGTGCTCGCGCGCTTCGGCGAGCGCGTCGGCGAGACGTATGCGAGCGACGACGTGCTGCCACGGATCGCACGGGTGATCGCCGAGGGAACCGCGGCGGCCCGTTCGGACGTTTGGCTCCGGCTGGGGGACAGGCTCACGCTCGCGGCCTCGTGGCCCGTCGTCGAACCGCAGGGTTCGTTCGCGATGGAGGGCGACGAGCTCCCCCCGATCGATGCCGACCGGGTTGCGCCCGTGCGCCACCAGGGAGAGCTCCTCGGCGCGATCGCCGTGACCAAGCCGGCGAGCGAACCGCTCGGCGCCGGGGAAGCCGAGCTCCTGGACCGTCTCGCGGAGCAGGCGGGGCTCGTGCTCGCGAACGCGCGGCTCACCGCCGATCTGGAGGCTCGACTGATGCAGATCGCGCAGCAAGCCGCCGATCTCCGTGCCTCCCGGCAAAGGATCGTGGCCGCGCAGGACGAGGAACGTCGACGCTTGGAGCGCAACATCCACGACGGAGCCCAGCAGCACCTGGTCGCGCTCGCCGTGAAGCTTCGCCTCGCGAAGAGCGCCCTCCAGAAGGACCCGGCGCACGGACGACGGATGCTCGAAGAGATCCGCGGAGAGGTCGACGCGGCGTTGGACACCTTGCGATCGCTCGCTCTGGGCATCTACCCCCCGCTCCTCGAGGAGCAAGGCATCGCCGCCGCGCTCGCTGCCCAGTACGTGCGGAGCAGTCTGCCCGTCCGGATGGCGAGCGACGGGATCGGGAGGTATCCGATCGAGCTCGAGGCCGCCGTGTACTTCTGCACCCTCGAGGCGCTGCAGAACGCGGCGAAGTACGCGCACGCGAGCGCGATCACGATCTCGTTCCGGGAACTGGACGGCGCCCTCGAGTTCAGCGTCGTCGATGACGGTGTCGGCTTCGATCCGACGTCGCGACCGGCGGGAAGCGGCATCCAAGGGATCCGCGACCGGATGGCGGTGTTCGGTGGGGATGCCGAGATCGCGTCGTCGCCCGGCGCCGGGACCACGGTCGTCGGACGGGTACCCGTCCACGAAACGGTGCGGGCATGAGGCGCCGAGCGGCGATCGCGTTCCTGGTGGCGCCGCCGCTCATCCTCGTGGCGGCCTGCGGCGTGAACGCCTGGGCGGGGAGGAGCTGGGTTGATCCCCTCGAATGGGCACCCCTCGCGCTGGCCTGCGCCGCCGTCGGGTCCCTCCTTTGGCTCCGGCGTGCCGGTGGGGCGATCGCCGGGCTGTTCATCTACATGGGGATCGGGCTGCCGGTCGGCACGATCGTCGAGGCGTACGCACGAGGGGCGGTCGAACACGGTCTTCCCGGGGCGTCATGGGCGGCGTGGCTCTTCCAAACGTCCCTGGGCTTGTCGCTCGGCTTCTACCTGATCCTGCAGCTGTTCCCCACGGGCGCACCCTTGTCACGTCGATGGCGGGCCCTCGTCTGGCTCACGATCGCGACCGGGGCGGTCGTGCTCCTGACGTCGGCGCTGGGGATGACGCCCGAGTTCACGGCGAACTTCCCGGGGGTGGTGCATCCGCTCCAGGTCCTCCCCGCCGCAACAACGGATCTCCTCGACGGGATCGGCGGGGCCGGCACGTTGATCTTATTCGTCGCGTCGGCCGTCGAGATCGTCCTGCGATACCGACGCTCCGCCGGGGAGGGGCGAGCCCAGATGAAGTGGTTCGCCGCGGCCTCTGCATTGGCGGCGGGCGGTTTCATCGTGGGCTTCGCCACGCTTCCGGACAACCCGGCGATCGCCTTCGCGTTGCTCTCCCCACTGATCCCGATCGCCGCCGGCATCGCGATCCTGAAGTACCACGTCTACGACATCGACATCGTGATCTCGAAGACGGTGGTCTTCGCGTTGCTCGGCGTGTTCATCGCGGCCGTCTACGTGGCGATCGTGGTCGGGATCGGGACCGTCGCCGGCAACACGACGAGCCCCGCACTCTCGATCGCCGCCACCATCCTGGTGGCGGTGTTGTTCCAGCCAGTGCGGGTGCGCGCGCAACGCCTGGCGAACCGGCTGGTCTACGGCGAGCGGGCCACGCCGTACGAAGTGATGGCGGGCTTCTCCGGACGGGTCGCTGACGCCGTTTCGACCGACCGGGTCCTGCCGCAGATGGCCGAGGCGGCGGGCCGGGGGGTCGGAGCCGTCGAAGCGTCTGTTCGCGTCCGTCTGCCCGGTGGGCTCGAGCGGGTGGAGCGGTGGTCGGCGCCGGGCGCCACCACGGACCGCGTCGCCGAGCCGTTGACGATCACGATCGGTTATCAGGGAGAACCCGTAGGGGACCTGAGCGTGACGAAGTCGCCGACCGACCCCTTGACGCCGGCGGAGCAGGTGCTCCTGCGCGATCTTGGCGCGCAAGCGGGGCTGGCGCTGCACAACGTCCGATTGTCCGAAGAGCTCGAGACGCGTCTGCGCGAACTGGACGTGCAGGCCGCGGCGCTGCGCCTGTCGCGTGAGCGCCTGGTCACCGCGCGCGACGCGCAGCGCCGCGGCCTCCAGCGCGATATCCACGAGGGACCCGAGCGGCAGCTGCTCGACATCCGGCAGCGGCTCCACCAGGTACGCGATGCCGACGAACTGGACGAGCTGATAACGCAGACGAACGACACCCTCGACGGGCTCCGCGACCTGGCGCGCGGGATCTTCCCGCCGCTCTTGGCCGAGCAGGGTGTCGTCGCCGCGCTCCGAGCCCATATCCGCAAGACGGGGGCGAACGCAACGGTCGAAGCGGGGCTCGGCTTCGACGATCAGCGCTTCGACGCCGACACCGAGGCGGGTGTGTACTTCTGTTGTCTCCAAGCGATCCAGAACGTGATCCGCCATGCGAACAATGCGCCGTGCGTGGTCGCGCTGTCCCGCGATGCGGACGCGATCGCGTTCGAGATCCGCGATGCCGGCCCCGGGTTCGATGTCGCGACCACGCCGCGTGGCATGGGCCTGCAGATCGTCCAGGATCGAGTCGACGCACTCGACGGATCCCTGGAGGTCGCAAGCGGCCCGGGACGAGGGACGCGGGTCGCCGTCCGCCTGCCTATCCGAGAGCTGGAGTCGGTCGGATGAGCGACACGGATCGCGAGCGCGCGAACGCACGGAGGATCGCGATCGGGCTCGTCGCGCTCTTCGTCGCGCTCTGGGTGATCCGTCTGATCCTGGGCATCGCCACCGGCAGCCTGACCGACCAGTCGAGCTGGATCCTGGACCTGATCTTCGACGCCAGCGCGATCGTCTTCTCCACGTTGATCCTGCTCGTCGGGTGGGCGATCGTGACCCGACAGCCGAGGAACACGATCGGCTGGCTCCTGATGCTGATCCCGATCCTCGGGATCCTCGGATTCGTGGTCGGCGATTACGCGACCCAGGCCCTCGCGACCCACCCGGGATCGCTCCCGTTCGGTCGGGTCGCCGCCTGGTTCGATCGTTGGCTGATCGTCGCCGTCCTCGCGATCTTCATCCCGTTGTTCCTGTTGTTCCCTGACGGGAGGCTCCCGTCGCGACGGTGGCGCCCGGTCCTGTGGTTCACGATCGCCGCCACGGTCGTCACCGTGGTCGGGTTCGCCGTGACGCCGGGACGCTTGACCGGCGCCTTCTCCGACCTCACGAGCGTCACGGTGACGAACCCGCTCGGCATCGATGCGTTCGCCGGGTCGATCGATGTCATCACGCAGCTCGCGGGGATCGCGATCGTGATCAGCGCGTTCCTCGCAGGTGCCGCCATCGTCGTCCGGTTCCGGGGGGCATCGGGGGAGGTCCGTCAGCAGATCAAGTGGCTCGCGTTCGTGGGGGCCGCGCTCATGGTCGAGTTCGTCGTCGGGATCGTGGTAACGGCGATCGTGGGCGACCGGTCCAGCTCGTCGGACACCGTCGGCAACATCCTGTTCGCGATCTGGACCCTCACGCTGCTCGGTGGGATCCCCGTCGCGTGCGCCATCGCGATCCTCAAGTACCGCCTCTACGACCTCGACGTCGTGGTCCGCAAGGCCGTGGTCTTCGGCCTGCTGGCCGTGTTCATCACCGCCGTCTACGCCGCGATCGTCGGCGTGCTGACCACCCAGGTGAGCTCGGCGATCGGCTCGTTCGCCGCGGCTGCGACCTTGGCGGTCCTTTTCGCGCCGGCACGCGATCGTGCACGGAGACTCGCCGACCGCCTCGTCTACGGGAAGCGAGCAACCCCGTACGAGGTCTTGGCGGACTTCTCGAGCCGGGTCGGCGAGGCCTATGCCGCCGACGACGTCTTGGATCGGATGGTGGGCGTCCTGGCCAACGGGACCGGAGCCGAGGTTGCGACCGTCTGGCTGAACGTCTCGAACGACCTCCGGCCCGCAGCGACGTTCCCCGAGGGAGCCACGCCGGCCGAAGGGACCTCGGTCCCCGTCGTGCATCACGGGGAGGAGCTGGGTGCGCTCTCGATCAGGATGCCCGCGTCCGACCCGGTCGATCCAACCAAGCGGAAGCTCGTCGAAGACCTCGCGGCGCAGGCGGGTCTGGTGCTCCGGAACGTCCGCCTGATCGAAGAGCTCCGCGCGTCGCGGCAACGGCTCGTGGCCGCGCAGGACGAAGAGCGGCGCAAGCTGGAACGCAACCTCCACGACGGCGCGCAGCAACAGCTCGTGGCGCTTTCGGTGCAGCTCAAGCTTGCGGAGCAGCTCGCGGGCAAGGACACCGAGAAGGAGCGAGCACTGCTCGCGAGGCTTGCCTCCCAAGCGAAGGGGGCCCTCGCGGATCTCCGCGACCTGGCGCGCGGGATCTACCCACCCTTGCTGGCGGACAAGGGGCTGGCCGCGGCGCTCGAGAGCCAAGCGCGGAAAGCCGCCGTGCCCACGACCGTCGAAGCCGATCGCATCGGGCGTTACCCGGAGGAGATCGAGTCGACGATCTACTTCTGCACCCTCGAGGCGCTCAACAACGTCGCGAAGTACGCAGAAGCCGGTCGCGCGATCGTGCGGCTGTCCCAGCCGGACGGCCACGTCGAGTTCACGGTCGACGACGACGGGCGTGGGTTCGATGCCGCTGCGTCGAGCTACGGCACCGGCCTGCAGGGGATGGCCGACCGCTTGGATGCGGTCGGCGGCGAGCTGCGGGTCGAGAGCCGTCCGGGGCACGGCACGAGCGTCACCGGGCGGGTGCCGGTCGGAGAGGCGCGATGACCGCTCGAACGGCGACGCTGATCTCTCGGATCGTGATCGGGCTCGGGCTCCTGATGATCGCGGTCGCGATCCTCGTGAGCCGAACGACGACGTGGCGAGCGGATCCCCACGAGATCGTGGTGATCCCCCAAGGACTCACGTCTCGGGTCGTCGACGCCGCGGCGACCCTTCGGAACGATCCCGAGGCTGCGACGGACCCATCGCTGGCCGACGCGCCCGAGGTGATGCAGCACGAGCAGGACCGCGTGGCGCAGGGCGTGAAGCTCACGACCACGGCCAACTCCCCGGGCGCGGGCATCGTCTTGGTGGTCAGCCTGCTGTGGATGGGGACGGGGAGCGTGATCGTCTCCCGGCAACCTCGCAACCTGGCCGGGTGGGTGTTCCTCGCGCTCGGCTTCTTGATCGTCTTGGAAGGACTCAGCCAGATCATGGTGTTCGCCGCGTTGAAGGCGGATGCAGGCATCCCACTCGTGTCGGCATGGGCCATCGCGGGCGAATACGCGGTCTTCCCCATGGTCCTGTTGCCCCTGTTGTGGCTGCTCTTCCCCGACGGCCGGCCGCCCTCGCCACGGTGGCGCTGGGCGGTGCGCGGGTTCGTCGTCGCGGTGGGAGTCGCCTTGGCCGCCTACGTGGTCACGCCCGGGCCACTGAACAACTTCGTGGACTTCGGGGTCCTGTACATGAACCCGCTGGCAGTGTCAGCTTTGTCGGGGATCGCGCCCGCGATCACCGGCATCGGCGGCATGATCGCGTTGATCCTCGGGATCGCGACGATCTTCGGCGTTCGAGGTCGATTCAAGCGGGCGACCGGCGATGAACGGCAGCAGCTCCGCTGGCTCGTCTTCGTCACGACGCTCGCGGGAGTGCTGTTCTTCGTCATCTTCGGGAGCGGGCTCATCGCCGAGCAGGTCTTCCATCATCCGAACCCGCATGTGGGCGGCGTCGATGTCTTCGACCTGCTGTTCGGCCTGTTGGCGGGGCTGATCGTGCTCGGGATCCCCGGTGCCTATCTGATCGCGATCTACCGCTACCACCTCTGGGACCTCGACGTCGTGATCAAGAAGGCGCTGGTCTTCGCCGTCGTGGCGGGAGGTCTCACGGTCGTGTCGCTCGGCGTGCTCCTGCTTCTCCCAGTGCTGGTCGTCGGAACCGGCCTGACGTCCACGGAGCGTGGCGTCTTCGTCGTCGGGGTCGTGATCGGAACGCTGTTCGGTCCGCTTCGGCGTCTCGCGCGGCGAGCCGCCGACCGCGCCGTGTACCACACGCGGGCGACCCCGTACGAGGTTCTCACCGAATTCAGCGGCCGCGTCGGCGAGACGTACGCGACGGACGATGTGTTGCCGCGTATGGCGCAGATCCTCGCGACCGGCGCCGGCGCGTCGTCGGCCCGGGTGCTCCTCTCGGTTGGGGGCGACCTGCGCGAAGCCGCCGCGTTCGGCGGACCTGTGAACGGAACGGAACATCTCGTCGCGGTCACGCACCAGGGCCGAGAGCTGGGAGCGCTCGCGGTGACGATGCCGGCTAACGATCCGATGGATCCGACCAGGGAGAAACTCGTGCACGATCTCGCCGCCCAGGCGGGACCCGTGCTGCGGAACGTCGGACTGATCGAGGAGCTCCGGGCGTCACGTCAGCGCCTCGTCGCCGCCCAGGACGAGGAGCGACGCAAGATCGAGCGAAACCTCCACGATGGCGCTCAGCAGCAGCTGGTGGCGCTCGCGGTGCAACTGAAGCTGCTGGAGCAGACCGCGGGGAAGGATCCCGACCGCGACCGGCGGCTCGCCGCGACGCTCGGCTCCCAGGCCAGCGCGGCGCTCGAGGACTTGCGCGATCTGGCCCGGGGGATCTACCCGCCGCTCCTCGCCGACAAAGGTCTGTCCGCCGCGATCGAGGCGCAGGCGCGCAAGGCGGCCATCCCGGTGGAGGTCGGATCGAACGTCGCCGCGCGGTACCCACGAGACGTCGAGTCCGCCGTGTACTTCTGCATCCTCGAAGCCCTGAACAACGTGGCGAAGTACGCGCAGGCGACCAGCGCCACCGTCACCCTCGCTCAGGCGGACGGCCACCTCACGTTCGAGGTCAGCGACGACGGAGCGGGGTTCGATCCCGACGACGCGCGCAACGGGACCGGGCTGCAAGGGATGGCCGACCGCCTCGATGCGATCGGAGGTTCGCTCACGATCCGCAGCGTCCCCGGACGGGGCTCGACCGTCGGGGGCACGGTACCCATCTCCTAGGGCGCCCACACGTCGGCCGTCAGGACGGTCCCCCGCCCGTCACCGGCAGAACGCCCGTGACGCGGGTGCCTTTCCCGACGGCCGAATCCACGCGGAGCGACCCGCCCAACGCTCCGAGCCTGTCCACCATGTTCTGGAAACCGGCGCCCATCCCCTTGCCCCGCACATCGAAGCCGGCGCCGTCGTCGCTCACCGTGAAGACCAGGCCGGCTTCCTCCTCGCGAACATCCACCGTCACGGACGCCGCTTCCCCCGCGTACTTGCCGGCATTCTGGAGCGCCTCGAGGACGCAGAAGTAGACCGTTGCCTCGGCTTCGGCCGGATAGCGTGTGAGGTCGTCCGTGCGGACCATCGTCGGCCGGACCGCACGCCGTGCCGCTGAGGCGAGGGCCTCCTTGAGCCCCTTGTCCGCGAGCAGGGGTGGGTAGATCCCGTGGGCGAGGTCGCGCAGCTCCTGCAGCGTGTCGTCGACCGCCACCGACAGGCCGTCGAGAACCTGGACCGCCCGTTCTGGATCAGCGTCGAGCATCGTCCGGGCGAGCTTCGCCTTGATGCCGAGCGCCACCACGTGCTGCTGTGCTCCATCGTGGAGGTTGCGCTCGATCTGGCGGCGGGCCTCGTCGGCGGCCGCGACGATCCGTCCGCGTGACGCTTGCAGCTCCTCGGCTTGGCGACGCACTTCGTCGAGCGAAGCCTGGAGCGCGGAGTCGAGCCGCGCGTTGTGCAACGCCACGCCGAGCATCCGCCCCAACTCGATGACCGTGCGCTCCTCCTCGGGTGAGAAAGAATCGGCAACCGTGACCGCGCGCTCCACCACGATGACGCCCTGAAGCTCCCCGGCGTGTGACATCGGGGCCATACGGACGAACGCGTCCTCGCGACCCTCGAGCATCGCCGGGAGCCACACCTTCATCCACCCGTGGCCGGAGAGGCCCGCCTGGACGACCGTCCCAGGATCGAGTCCACGCAACTGCATCGGCGGCGGCCCGAAGTCCGGATCGCCGATCCACGGGTGGAGTGTCCCCTCATGCACGGTCCACAGCTCGACGGCCTGCAGGTGCAGCTCCGCTCGAAGGGACTCGGCGACCTGCAGCGCCAACTCATCCAAGGGGACCGCGCGCGTCATGCGCGACGTGAGCGTCCGCACGAGGTCACCGTCCGCGCGATGATCCCTCGCGACGAACCGGCGGGCAGCCCGTTCGAGGCGTGGGTATAGGGAGCGATACGCGAGGGCGGCGAACGAAACGACGAGGAGCGCAAGCCCGAGGAACCACCGCTCGCCCTCGACCGGGCTTCGTCCTGCCAGGAGGAGCACGGCGGCATACGCACCGGCTGCGACCACGAACAGCCCCGCCAGCGACACCGACGCGACGAAGGCGCCGTCGGCCGCGTGGGCAACCCATCCTCCGCGCAGCGAGAGCCCTGCGGGGACGACGGCGAGGAGACCGGGCGTTCCCGCGAGCCAAAGAGGCCACGTCCACCCGAGCAGACCGCCGAAGAGCGAGGCGACGCCGACCCCGACGAGCGACACCACGAGCCCGCACGCCAGCCACTTGGCCCACGCGTGCACGGTTATTCCGCCCGGAGGACGGCGGCCGGCCGCGTCCGCCGGGCCGCGATCGCGGGCCCGAGGCCCACGACCACCGCAAGCCCGATCGTCGCGGGGATCACGAGTGCGACGGCCCCCCACGCGATGACCGGCTCCACGATGACCCCGAGCCGGTCGGCGAACAGACCCCACGCCAACCTCCCGAGCAAGATGCCGGTCGGCACGCCGATCGCGAGCGCGACGGCGGCCAGGGTCGCCGATTGCCATGCGACGGTCCACATCACCTGCCCTCGCTTGAACCCGAGCGTACGCAGGATCGCCAGATCGCGACGCCGTCGCCGCACGGAGGAGATCAACAGGTGGACGAGCGTGCCCAACGCGACGACGGCGAACAACGCGGCCAACAGGAGCGGAAGCCGCTCCGACCGCAGCGCATCCCGCACCCGGAACCCCTGCGATCCGACGTCGCCTTCGACGGTGTTCGCGCCGAGCGGGTCCAAGACCCGGTTGACGCGCTCGTAGGTCGCCGACACATCCGCTCCGCGCGCGAACGTCGCGAGGACCAGGTTCTGGGTCGCATCCGGATAGAACACGTGGAGCCCGTCCATCGTCATCCCCGCACCCTGTCCCAGCCCGGTGCCGAAGCCGATGTCGGGGAAGACCGGGATGCCGACGACGGTCATCGGGATCGTCGTCTGACCTGCCTGAACCTGAACCTGGTTTCCGATCCCGACCCCGAGGGCCCGCGCGGTCTCCTGACCCAACGCCACTTCGTCGGACCGGTCGGGCCAGCGTCCGTCCCGCATCGACGTGTGCACGAGGGGCCCGCGGAGCGGCTCGAGAGCCCACGCGAAGACGTGTGCGCTGCCGCCCGGGCCAGCGACATCCAGCGCGTTCTGGAAATTGCCGGCGGTCACGGCGTCGAACCCCGGATCCCCCTCCACCGCCGGGACCGCCTTGTCCTCGAAGCGGCTGCCGATGTAGGGGTGCCCGGCTGCGAACGCGAAGTCCACACCCCACAACCTGGGCGTGCTGCCGAAATGAACCGCACTCGCCGCGAACCCGAACGCACCGACCATCGCCGCCACGGCGATCGCGAGTCCGACCACGGCGCTCCGAACGGGGACCGCCGTTCGCCCGTGCCCGGGCTCGAGGGCCAGTCGTGAACCGGCGACCGCGGTCGGGGGCATCCCCACCCGAGCGAACGCGGCCGCGATACGCGACGGCCGCTCCGCACCGGCAAGCTCCGCCGTCCCCAGCACACCGGCGCGGGCCCCGGCCATGCGCCACCCCGTGATCCATGAGACGAGCACCGCACCCGCGGCGATGAGGCCGCCACCGATCACCAGGATCTCGCCGTCTGCGTGGATGCCCGGTGTGGGCTCGATGAAGCGCGCGAAGCCGAGCGGCGTGAGCGGCGACACCGCGATCGTCGCGATCACCGCGATGAGAGCGCCGCCGATCCCGACGATCGCGCCGGGGATCAGCGCCGCGTTCGCCACCTGACGCCGCGTCATCCCGAGCGCGCGAAGGATCGGATCCTCGTTGGCGCCGAGCACGATCCGTCGCACGAGCGCCTGTCCGAGAACGAGGGCCCCGGCCAGGGCCACGAGCACCCCGAAAAGCCTGGCCACGATCGCGACGAGGTGCGTCTTGCCCGAGGCCACCGCGGCCTCGTCGGACAGGTTGAACGAGTTAACGCCCGGCCGGATGGAGGACACGCCACGCAGGAACGGGTCGACGTCGTGGAGGCCACCACGGAGATGGAACACTCCCTCCGTGCAACTCACGGTTCCCCGTCCGTAGGTCTGGACGAACGCCGCAGATGCCACGAGACCGTTGTCGTCCCCGCTCAACCCGCCGAAGGGTATGTACTCGCCGACGACGCTCAAACGCACCGGGGGCAGGAACGCCCCCTCCGGGGGCTCACCTCCGCCCGTGTAGCGGATGGCGCGATCGAGGTGACGGACGTTCACGAGACGTACGACCACGGTGTCTCCGACGTGCGCGCGTGGCCCGTCCGTGGTCCCCCATCCGATCGCAACCTCGTTCGCCCGCTCGGGAGCTCGGCCGTTCAAGAACAGCGGCGAGCCGAGCTCCTGTAGGCCTCCCGGCGCCGTCGGGGCTTCCATCGACCCTTCGGGGGAATCTCGGTAGAAGAGGGGTGTCTTCCCGTCTGCAGCGAAGAAGAGCCCCACCGGCGTGACCCACGCGCGAGCCCACGACGCCACCTGGGGAAGTTTCGCCGCCTGTTCGAAGGGTGCCGCCGCCCCGAAGCCCAACGCCGGCGGGCATCCGATGAGCACCACGTCGGGCTCGCGGGTCGCCGCTCGATACCGGTCGTAAGCGGAATCCGTCCGCCGAGCCGCCGCCACCGACGTCATGGCTGCGGCCCCTGCGAGACCCGTGAGCACCGTGAGCACGATCAAGGACGTTCGCCGCGTGCGCATGTCGGCTCGCGCGCGCATCCCGAACGCGCTCATGACGAACCGTCGTCCCCAAGCACTCCGAACACGCCCCTCGGTGCGACGGCAGGTTCCGCGTCATCGTCGAGTCGACCGTCCTTCATTCGGACGACCCGTGTTGCGGTCGCCGCCACGACCTCGTTGTGCGTGACCATGACGATCGTCTGTCCGTCGGCGTGCAATCGTCGGAATAACTCGAGCACCTCGCCGCCGCCGGCAGAGTCGAGCGAACCGGTGGGCTCGTCCGCGAGCAGCAGGGTGGGAACGTTCGCCAACGCACGTGCGATCGAAAGGCGCTGACGTTGGCCCCCCGACAAGACACCAGGCGACTTCGCCGACTTGTCCGCTATCCCCAGCAGGTCCAAGAGGTCGCGAGCGCGCGTCTCCGCCTGCTTGCGAGGCCGCCCCGCGACGACCGCCGGGAGCGCGACGTTCTCGAGCACCGTCATCCCCTCCAACAGGTTGAAGAACTGGAAGACGATCCCGATGTGCCGTCGCCGCATCACCGCGAGATCGTCCTCGGACAGGCCCTCGAGCGACTCTCCCGCGACCCGGATCTGCCCGGCCGTTGGCCTATCCAGGCCGGCGATCAGGTTCAGCAGGGTCGACTTGCCGCACCCGGACGGGCCCATCACCGCGATGAATTCTCCTGCCGAAACCGCGAGGTCCAGGCCCCGAAGCGCCCGCACGGGGATCTGCTCGTCATCGGGAGCATCGAAGGTCTTCCGGAGCCCCTCGACCTCGAGTGCATCGACCGTGGCCGGGTCCATGCCTGGAGGCTAGGCCGTGCCTGGGTCGCCGTCGACGGGAAGGGCACCACTCCCGCCGGGAGGCAGGCACCCGCATCAGACGTGGGTGGCGGCCTCCCAAGCGGTCTCGAGACGGTCCGGGCCGAAGACCGCCTTAGGGATGTATGCGGCCGCGCCGCATTCAGCAGCGCGGGGCGCGTATTCCTCTTCCTCGTACGTCGAGAGCAGCAACACCACGGGTGCCCCCTCGGCGGCGAGGATGCGGCGGGTCGCTTCGAGCCCGTCGATCCCGGGCAGGTTCACGTCCATCAGCACGAGGTCGGGTGCGAGGTCGGCCGCCATCGTCACGGCGTCCTCGCCGGTCTCCGCCTCTCCGACGACGTCGAATCCATCGGTGACGTCGACCACCATGCGCGCGGCAAGCCGGAAGGGCTCTTGGTCATCGACGATCAACACACGAACGGGCATCTGGATCTCCAGGTCAAGCGTCGCAGAGGACCTCGCGGCTGACAGTGGTGCCAGCACCACTCCGAGACGCCCCCGCGCGCGGGAGGAGCTCAGGATGGATGCTGCTCGTCCGCTTCGCGGCGCTCCTTCGAACCCGGCTTCTTGAGCGCGGCGGTTCTCGCAAGTTTCGCGCGCAGGTCGCCCGGAGCGTCGGTGGGACCGTGTTCGGTCACGGGTTCCACGAGCCGGTCGAGCATGTCCGAGGCCGATTCCTTGCCGCTCGACGTCCGGGCGTGCTGCAGTTCGGGGACGATCACGACGGCGGGCCTACCGATCGCAGGGGTCGGTTCGGCGTCCGCGACGGGTGCGGGCTCAGGTTCCCGGGTGACGATCGGCTCAGGCGCGGGAGCCGGTTCCGGCGGTGGAACGATGGGGGCCGGCTCGGGCTGCGGTGTTTCCGCGACGTGTGCAGGCGCGACCGGCTTCGGAGCCGGAACCGCCACGGGTCTCGGCTTGCGCTTCGGCGCTCGTTCTTCCTTGGGAACCCGCGGCGCTCGGCGGCGTCGTGCGGGGGCCGGCTCGGGCTGCGCCGCCTCGACGACCTCGGAAAGCGGCGGCTGCGGCTCCGGCACGGGCATCCGACGGCCCGGTGTCGCGAGCGCAGCTAGAGCTTGCTGCAGTTGGCCTTCGCCACGGAGGCGTTCGGCCTCGCTCTCCTCCAACTTGTGCTGGAGCGACGTGACGCGTTCCTTGATGCGACCGCCCGCGTGTTGGATCTCGACGGCGCGATCGGCATCCATCAGCGTGAGGTATCTCGGCACCGACTCGGGGTAGAAGGGCACGCCGGTCCCGATCTTCGCCGCCGGCTCGCGCATCGACAAGAGCGAGAAGGTCAGGGCCAACAGGAAGCCGAGGCCGATCGCGATCTGATAGCCCAGCCATGCGAACCGAACGTCCGAGGTCAGCGTCGCGTCGCGGTACTCGAACTGCGTGACGAGGGACCGTCCCCCGATCGCCGTGTACGAGTAGTAGGTCGCGGGCCCGGGCTCGTTCGTGGGTGTCCGCTTCGTGACCACCCACGTCGGGCCGCCGGCTGCTTGGATCGCCGCGTCGATGTCGCGGTCGTTCAGCGAGTGAGCGGAATCGAGTGGCTCGTGAAGCGAGGACCACAGCAGGAAGTGTTGCTGGGACCAGATCCGGACCGCCCTGATCCGGGTGTCGTTCACGAGGATCTCGTCGCGAACCTCCTCGGTCAGCGAGTCGCTCAGCGATCCCGTGATCGGCGCCGAAGCCGAGGCCGACGCGACGCTCGGCGCGATCACCCGTTGGCTGAGGGCGGCATCGACCGCCGCTGTGTCGCGATGCCGCGCGGCGACCGCGCGGTGCTCGGCGGGGAACGTCACGACGAACAGGACGAGGAGCACCATGGTGAAGGGCCACCACACCTTGGCGCTGACGTCATCCAGCGTGAACCGGTCGATGAAGCGCATCCCCCTGGCGTCCCTCCTCAGCCGCCCGACGGTTGAGGGTACCTTCCCAGGTCGGGTGGGTCGACGGCCGGAAGTCGGTCGGACTGGCGAAAGACCTACCTGCGTTCCTCGACCGAGAGCTGCAAGAACGCTCGTTCCACGACGAGCCGGGGGTTGAGGTTGACGTCGTCGGCGAGGGCCGCCCTCGCCTCCTCCATCGCCGCGATGCCCGCCACGGTCCTCGTCGGCGAGCGTTCCTCGGGTGCCTCCCGGTCCGGGTTCAACAAGGCGTCGGCGGTCACCCCCGTCCCGGCGGCGACGGCGTCGCGCAGCAAGGCCGACGCCGCCATCAGCACGCGATCGAGGTGATCTCGTTCCGCTCGACGCTCCCGGCGGTGGAACCGGGTCTCGATCCTCCGGATCGAGCCCCGGTAGGCCTCCTCGGGCCGTCCCTTCTCGTCGAGGAACGGCGCGAGCTCGGCATCGAGTTCGCGCGCCAGTCCCTTCTTGTGCTCGGCCGCCGCCGCGATCACCGTGTCGGCGGCCTCGAGCGCGCCAGCCGGTCCCGCGGATCCGAGCTCGAGCGCGTGCGCCGCCACATCGCGGAACGCGAGCCCGTCCTCGTCCACGGCCATCCGCCGTGCGCGGCCGAGGTTCCCGCCCGCAAGTCGGGCCGCGAGCCGTGCCCGGGCCCGCGCGATGCCCTCGGCCTCGAGCTGTTCGACCACGAATGGCTCGCTGAGCGCCGTGAAGGTCACGACGTGACACCGGCTCCAGATCGTCTCCGGGAGCTCGTGCGCCCGCGCGGAGAGCAGCAGGAAGACGGCATCCGCGGGAGGCTCCTCCAGGACCTTGAGCAGCGTGTCGGCGGCTGCGGGCGAGAGCCGGTCGGCCTCGCGGATCAGGAACACCTTCCGGCCGGGCTCCGGCGCGGTCAGGTAGGCGGGATGCCACACCTCGTCGCGCACCGTCTCCACGTGGATGTCGCGTCCCTCGGGCTCGACCACGAACTCGTTCGGATGCCGGTCGTGGAGCGCGAGACGGCAGTCGCGGCACTCGCCGCACCCGCCGTTCGCACACAGGAGCGAGGCCGCGAAGGCACGGGCGGCGAGCGACTTCCCTGAGCCTTCGGGCCCGGCGAAGACGTAGGCGTGATGCGGACGTTCGGCCGCCCCGCGGAGGAACGCCATGGCAGCGTCCTGTCCCGGAACCTGGTCGAGCACGGTCTGCACGTTCCCAAGACTAGCGACGGCCGCGGACGGAGGGGCGTCGCGGAACTCAGCCCGCTGGGTGATGGTCGTCACGGTCGTGGATCGCGCGATCGAGCGCGACCCGGACCGAATCGAACACCGTCGCCGGGTCGCGGTCGGCATCCACCACCACGAACCGCTCCGGGTTCTCCTCGGCGATCTTGAGGTATGCGTCCGCGACCTTCGCGAGGAACTGCTGCCCTTCCCGCTCCATCCGATCCAACGGTTCATCGGATCGGGCCAAGCCGCGTTCCGGCTCGAGGTGGAGCAGGATCACCATGTCGGGGAACAGCCCCTGGGTCGCCCACACGTTGAGCGACAGGATGTCGGGCTCGCCGAGCCCGCGCGCCCAGCCCTGGTAGGCGAGCGAAGAGTCGACGTAGCGATCGCAGATCACGACCTTGCCTTCGGCGAGGGCCGGCCGGATCACGTTGGCGACGGTCTGCGCTCGAGAGGCGGCGAACAGGAGCGCTTCAGCCCGCGCATCCAGCTTGCCGGTGTCCGGATCGAGCAGGAGCTCGCGGATCTGCTCACCCGCCGTGGTTCCACCGGGTTCGCGCGTGACCAGGACGTCGAGGCCGAGGGACCGCAGGTGCGCCTCGGCCATCGTGATCTGGGTGCCCTTGCCCGCGCCCTCGACCCCTTCGAAGGCGATGAACAGGCCGGTGGCGGGCGGTCGCTTCAGCTTTGGCACCAAGGTGAGGGGGACGGGTCGCGACAGACGGTACCGCTTGAGCAAGCGCCTGGTGTTGAACCCAGCGCCGACCACCATGAGGCCTGCGGTGCAGAGCGCGAGCCTCGTCCCCGACAGGTCGATCCGATTGCCGCCGACGTAGAACTGCCCCGAACTCACCGCCTTGATGACCCACTTGTAGATCTGCGCGAGGACGGGGAACGCGGCGAGCGACAGGAACAGGACCATCCGCGACAGCGTCGTGAGCGCCCCGAACGTCCGGCCGCGGAACTCGTCGACGACGTTCTCCTGGAGCAACGTATAGCCGCTGACCCACGCGAGACCGCAGAACGCGCCGAGCCACACCGTGAACACGATGGCCCACGACAGGTTGGGCATCGTCGCGAGGACGAACAGCGCAGCGGCGGCGGCGATCAACGACCAGACGAAGAGGAGCTCGCGCTCGAGCGCCTTCGCCGCCTGGCCGGCAGTGGCCATGCCGAGCCCCATCCCGACCCCGAAGGCCGAGACGACGAGTCCCCATCCGGACGGACCGGCCTCGAGCGTCTCGCTCACGAACACGGGGCCGATCGCGAGGACCGCCCCGACCGCTGCGAACGCGCCCACGATCCCCCCCGTCATCGCCGACGCGAGCGAGTTCTCACGCAGGAAGTTGATGCCGTCCAGCGTGTCGTGCCACACGCGCGAGACGTCCATGTGCCCGGTCGCATGACCGGGTTGGGTCCGGATCGCGATCCCCGCGACCATGGCCGCCGAGAACAAGAACGTCCCGGCGTCGAGGATGAGCGCCAGGGCCTCCGGCTTCGCCGCCAGCGCCGGGATCCGCGCGCCCATCCAGATGGAGACCGCCGTCAGCGCCGCGAACGCGGCCCCGCCGATCGGCAGCGTGGCGTAGGAGCTGAGGAGCACCAGCGAGTTGGCGTTCGTGAGCTGCCGACGAGGAACGAGGTTGGGCAGCGATGCGTCTCGCGCCGGGCTCCAGAGCAACGACAGGCACTCGATCGCGAACGACAGGAGGTAGATGGCCCACAACCGCTGGAAGAACGCCATCGAGAGGTACATCGCGCCGCGCGCGACGTCCGCACCGATCATGATCCGCTTGCGGTCCAATCGGTCCACGAGGGTCCCCGCGATGGGGCCGAACAGGAACGCCGGGAGCGTTCGTGCGATCATCACGCCGGACACGGCGAGCGACGCCGTCGTACCGCCGAGACTCACCACGATCGACGTCACGGCGACGAACCCGACCCAATCGCCGAACGATGAGACCGACATCGCTGCGAGCAGCCGGGCGAACGGCCGGTGGGTGAGCAGATCCCGGAAAGTGGCGGACCGGGTGCCGCGGAGGGCTGCGACCTCCTCGGCGATGGACGACACGGGCGGCCGGGCCTCCTTAGGCCTTCTTCGCCGCCGAGGGTTTCGCCGCGGCCGTCTTCTTCTTGCGTGCCGTGGTCTTCTTCTTCGCCGCGGGCTTCTTGCGCGCCGCAGCCTTGCGCGCACGGGCCTCCGCCTTCGCGCGTCGCGCCTCGGCCTCCGCCTCGGCGTCACCCGATCTCGTGACGTTGTAGTCCAGGTCCAGCTCGGCGCCGCAGTTCCAGCAGCGGAGCGACTTCGGCCTGCGGAGCAGCAGCGAGCCGCACTCCGGACACGGACGATCCTTCTCCGGCGGGTTGTTCACCGCGAGGTCGCAGTCGGGGTACCGATCGCACCCGTAGAACGTCCCGAAGCGCGTGTGCTTCTCCACCAGCTCGCCTCGGTGACACTGCGGGCAGGTCACGCCGGTGGATGTCGGGGGGTCCTTCTTGATGTAGCGGCACTCCGGGTACCCGCTGCATCCCACGAACGGGCCGTACCGGCCGACCCGGCGCTGGAGCTGCCGCCCGCAATCGGGACAGGTCTCGTCGAGCAGCTCCGGCTCGGCGCGCTCGGTCCCGTCCATGTTGCGGATGTAGCGGCACTCCGGGTAGTTGGGGCACCCGATGAACTTGCCGTAGCGACCGAGCTTGACCTGGAGCCGCCCGGGCTCTCTCCCCTCCTGCGGACAGAGCGGGCACAGCTCGTCCAGCTCCTCGGAGTATCGCTCGAACGAGTCTTCGGCCTTCTCGAGCGAGCGCTCGAACGGCCCGTTGAACTCCTCGAGCATCTGGACCTTGCGGAGCTGGCCCTCGGCGATGTCGTCGAGCTCCTTCTCCATGTACGCGGTGAAGTCGGGGTTGACGATGTCGGGGAAGTGCTCGACCAGCTTGTCGGTGACGACGTACCCGACGTCTTCGGGTCGGAACCGTCGATCCTCCAGGCGCACGTACCCGCGGTCCTGGATCGTCGAGATGATCGACGCGTACGTGGAAGGACGGCCGATCCCGAGCTCCTCGAGCTTCTTCACGAGCGAGGCCTCCGTGTACCGCGGCGGCGGCTGCGTGAAGTGCTGCTCCGGCAGGACCTCCAGCATGCGGAGGACCTGCTCCGCCGTGAGCACCGGTAACGCCGCCTCGGCGTCCTCGTCCGGCTCGTCGTCGCGCCCCTCCCGGTAGAGCTTCAGGAACCCGTCGAACGTGAGGGTCTGCCCGGTGGCCCGGAGGCCGTAGCGGGTCTGCCCACCGTTGCCGGCGCGGGTGAGGGCCTCGATGTCGATCCCGACCTGGTTGAACCGCGCATCGGCCATCTGCGTCGCGACGGTCCGCTGCCAGATCAGCGTGTACAGCCGGAGTTGATCGCGCTCGAGCGCCGCCGCGACGCGCTGCGGCGTCCGGAACACGCTCGTCGGGCGGACCGCCTCGTGGGCTTCCTGCGCGTTGCGCGACCGGGTCTTGTACCGGCGCGCCTGGGCCAAGGAGTAGTCCTTCCCGTAGTCGTGCGTGACGAGCTCCGCGATCTCGCGGAGCGCCGAATCCGCGATCGTCACGGAGTCCGTCCGCATGTAGGTGATCAGGCCGGTCGTGCCCTCCCCCGGCAGGTCGATCCCCTCGTAGAGCCGCTGGGCGAGCGTCATGGTCTTCCGAGCGCTGAAGCCGAGCTTCCGCGCGGCTTCCTGCTGGAGCGTCGAGGTGGTGAACGGTGGCGCCGGGGAGCGCTTGCGCTCCTTCTTCTCCACACCGATGACCCGGTACGACGCTCCGCGGAGCCGCTCGACGTGCTGCGCCGCGTCTCCCTCGGTCCCGAGGAGCAGTCCCTTCTTGTCGGGACCGGTGGCGAGCTTGCCCTCGGGGATCTCGGTGAGCCGTGCGAGGAACGGCTGCTCGACGTCCTCGGGGGTGAGCCGGACGTCGATGCTCCAGTATTCGACCGGCACGAACGCGTCGATCTCGCGCTCGCGCTCGACGATCAGCCGCACGGCCACGGACTGGACGCGGCCGGCGGACAGGCCCGGTTGCACCCGCTTCCACAGGAGCGGTGAGATCTTGTAGCCGACCAGACGGTCGAGGATCCGTCGGGCCTCCTGGGCGTCGAACAGCTCCATGTCGATCGTCCGGGGATGCGCGAACGCGTCGATGATGGCGTCCCGGGTGATCTCGGTGAAGGTCACGCGCTTGGCGTCGGAGGGCTCGACCCCCAGCAGGGTCGCCACGTGGAAGGCGATGGCCTCCCCCTCACGGTCGTAGTCGGTCGCGAGGACCAGGTCCTCCGACTGCTTCCGGGCCTTCTTCAGGTCGGCGACGTGCCGTTTCGAGTCCTCGGGGACCTCGTACTGCACCGCGAAGTTCCGATCGGTGTCGACCCCGAGCTTGGAGCGAGGGAGGTCCCGGATGTGCCCATACGAAGCCCGGACGGCGTAGCCGTCCCCCAGGTACTTCTCGATCGTCTTCGCCTTGGCAGGCGATTCGACGACGACGAGCGTTTTGGTCATCTCCGGTGCTTCCTCCGGTGCCGGACGCTACCACCGGCTGCCCTCGCGGCCGGCATGGCCGTCACGAGACCGCCACAACGCGCTGCTACGCTCGGCGTATTCCCCGCACCCCTTGAGACCACCCCGGAGGACGCGTGCTCGCCCTGCTCACGGACACGATCATCCGGCTGGTCAGCGAGCACGGATACCTGGCCATCTTCGTCCTGATGTTGCTGGATTCGGCGTGCGTGCCGTTCCCGAGCGAGGTGACGTTGCTCTTCGGTGGCGCTCTCACGAGCACCGCGTTCGTCGGTGCGGGGCAGGAGTTATCGTTGGTTGGGGTCGTCTTCTGGGCGATAGTGGGGACCTTGATCGGATCGTGGCTCGCCTATGGGGTGGGCTACGCGGGCGGTCGGCCTGTGATCGACCGATTCGGCCGGTATCTGTTGATCCGGCCGCACGAGATCGACCGGGCTCACGATTGGTTCGAGCGCCACGGTGAGGCCGTGGCCGCGTACGGGCGGCTCATCCCCCTGGTCCGGTCCTTCGTGAGCCTGCCCGCGGGTGTCGCCGCGATGCGGTTCTGGCGATTCACCCTGTACACGCTGCTGGGCTCGGTCATCTGGTGCGTCGGTCTCGCGTCGATCGGGCACGTGTTCGGCGATCGCTGGCGCGAGATCGAACGGGTGATCCAGCCGTTCGCGTGGATCATCGCCGGGGTCGTCGTCGTGGCACTCGTCGTGTTCGTGTCGCGTCGCTGGGGGCAGGTACGGCGCGAGTACGCCGCGATCGACGCCCGGGAGGACGGGCCGGCGAGCACGTAGCACCTGTCAGAGGTTGGCGACCATGGTCCAGCTCCCGCCGGACTCATCGACCTTCTCGAACCCGGCCTTCTGATACATCATCCGCGACCGGTTATGCACCGCGACCGAGAGCGACAGCGCCTGGAACCCCTCCTCGCGGGCCTGCACCATGCACGATCGCAGGAGCGCCTCGCCGATCCCCTTGCGCCGGTGCAGAGGGACGACCGCGATCGACAGCTCGGGGATCTTGTCATCCACGAAGCCGTAGCCAGGATCCTCAGCCGTGAACAGCCGGTACCACGCCGCCCCGACGGGCACGCCCTCGACCTCGGCCACCACGCCGCCGTCTCCTTCCCGGCCCCACCCTTGGTGGTACCGCACCAGAACGGGGTCGGCCAGGACCTCTTCGATCGGCTCGCGGGGCCAGTCGGGGTTCCACCGGGCGGCCTCATAGAGCATCTTCTTCAGGAACTGAACGTCGTCTTTCGTCGCGGGGCGGATGTTCATCCGGAAGGAGCCTCCGTGAGAACCTCGGGTGCATGGGAACCCTAGCGCAGCCGGGGAGGGGCCGACCGTTCGGTCGCAGGATCGTCTCGCTGGGACGAGAGCTGCGACGCAAAGCGCTGCGCGACGACGTCGCGACCCAAGCCTCGGCGTTGACGTTCACCGCGTTCCTCTCGATCTTCCCGTTGCTGCTGCTCGCCACGTCGTTGATCGGGTTCCGGCTCCAGGACCGAGGGATGCGGTCCATCGACCAGATCGTCTCGACCATCCCCGGGCTGCAGCAGCTCGTCGCCGGGCAGACGCAGACCATCGTCGACGGCCGGTACACGACGGGCATCGTCGGTCTCGCCGGTCTGATCTGGGCGGCGTCGGCGCTTTCCAACCGGGCTCGGCGGGCGCTCGGCGTGATCTTCGAGCACCACGAGACGGTGCTCGCGAGCCGGTTCGTATCCCTCGGCGACACGTTCGCGCTCGGCGCGCTCCTGCTCGTGGGCACAGCCATCGCCGGAGCGGTTACCACCATCGCGCACGATCGCACCGGCGGCTGGCTGGGCATGGTCGCCGCCGATGCCGGCGTGTTCGTGATGCTCGTTGGCTTCTTCCTCGCCGCCTATCGACTCCTCGTGCCCGGCCATCAGACCTTCCGCGACCTCCTTCCCGGCGCGGTCGTGTGCGCGCTCGGGTGGACCATCCTGCAAGGGATCGGGAGCTGGTTCGTGGCGCGCCAGGTGGCGCAGTGGTCGGTGCTCTACGGGACGATGGCGACCGTGTTCGGCGTGCTGCTGTTCCTCCGGATCGCAGCGTGGATCTTCCTCGCCGGTGCGGAGCTGTCGGCGATCCTTCGTCGGCCGGCCGTCGCTCAGCTCGACTGAACGAGGACCGAGGCGACATCCCGTTCGAGCACGAACGGGACGCTCGTGAGCAGGACGCGATCCTCGTGGAGGAAGAGCCGTTTGATGAAGAGCGCGCTCTGGTTATGCAGGGGGAGCTGCCACCAGTGGGACACGATCACCTCGGGCACCAAGACGTTGACCATGACGTTCGGGTGCATCGAGAATCGTCGCACCTCGTTCAGCATCGGACGGGTGAGGTCTCGGAACGGGGCTTCCACGATGTCGAGCGGAACGTCGAGCCCGAGGTTGAACCACGACTCCTCGAGCCGATGCGCCTGCTCGGGATCCACATCGAAGTAGATCGCGCGTGTGACGGTCGCATCCAGCGTGCGCGCGTAGTTGATCGCGCGGATGGTCACGTCGTTGACCGACGAGACGAAGACGAGGGTCACCGTCTTCTGCGGGATCAGGGGCTTGGAGACGTCGGCGTGCCGGGCAGGGTCTTCGACCACCGGCACGTCGGTCACGACGACGTGCGCCTCCCGCAGGAGCCCCGCCTTCAGTCGGACCAGCTCGTTCTTGCCGACGAGGTACCGGACCAACCCCTGATCAACGATCTCCGGGACCATGATCGTCACGACGTCGGCGGGGCCGGGCTGCAGACGCCGAACGTACGCGCGCACCGCCGAGGTGAGGTTGCCGCCGCCGACCGCCTCGAGCTCAGGTGTTCCCGGCTCGCAGAACGATCGCCATCCCGTCGCCAGATCCGGCGGGACCGACGCGCCCGGGGTCACGGGGTGCAAGGACGCGGGTCGGAACGAGCGCACGTAGCCGAGCGCCTCCGCCGTGGATGCGTCGACGTCGCGGACCAGCAGCACCACGTGGTTCGCTTCCGGCGCGCCCGGCCGTTCCGCACCCCGGCGCGTCTGGGCGCGCACCCACCCGTAGTGCCGATGGATCGCGTAGAAGCCCGGGACGAGCAGCGCGATGATCAAGATCGAGAGCCATGCGCCTTCGGCGAACTTCGAGAGCACCACCACGACCAGGACGATCGCGGTCGTGATCGCCCCGATGATGTTGATCACGATCGACCGACGCCATCCGCGCATCGCGGCATCGCCCTTGCGTCCCTCGGCCAGCCAATGCCTGACCATCCCGGTCTGCGACAGGGTGAACGAGGTGAACACGCCGACCACGTAGAAATGGATCAGGGTGTTCAGGTCGGCATCGAAGGCGTAGATCATCACGCACGAGAGCAGCCCAAGCACGATCACGCCGTTGGAGAAGACCAGCCGGTCGCCGCGGTTGACGAACTGGCTCGGCATGAACCGGTCGCGCGCGAGGATCGAGGCGAGCCGCGGGAAGTCCTGGTATGCGGTGTTCGCGGCGAGGATCAGGATGGCGGCGGTGAAGAACTGCACCAGGAAGAATCCCAGCGTCGCGTTGCCGAAGATCCCGATCGCGATCTGCGCGACGACCGACCTCTGCTCGCTCGCGACGACGCCGTCCATGTGGGTGGCAAGCCACGAGATCCCGAGGAACATCGTGACGGCGATCGTCCCCATGATCGCGAGGGTCGCGGCGGCGTTCCTGGCCTGGGGGCGCTTGAACGCGGGCACACCGTTGGAGATCGCCTCGACGCCGGTGAGCGCGGTGGCACCCTGGGAGAACGCCTTCAGGATCGCGAACAGGCCGACCGCCGCGGCGGTCGTGGCCGCACCCGGGATCAGGTCCGAGCTGACGCCGACGGCCGGGCAGCCATGGAGGCACCGCGCCAGCCCGATCACGACGAGGAGAAGGATCGAAACGACGAACCCGTAGGTCGGGATCGCGAACACCGTTCCCGACTCCCGCGCGCCCCGGAGGTTCGCGAACGTCACGAGCAGGACGAACAGGATGGACAACAGGACCCGGTGCTCGTTCGCCCACTCGAACGCCGACCCGATCGCGAAGACGCCGGCGACGACCGACACGACGACGGTCATCATGTAGTCGAACAGCAGGGCCGCGGCCGCGACCAGGCCCGGGAGCGTCCCGAGGTTGTCCTTGCTGACGATGTACGCGCCGCCGCCCCCCGGGTACGCGCGGACGGTCTGACGGTACGAGCTCACGACGATCGCCATCAGCAACGCGATCGCGATCGCGATCGGCATCACGTAGGACTGGGGGCGCGACGTGACGAGCGTGAGCGCGATCAGGATCTCCCCGGTGGCGTAGGCGACCGACGACAGGGCGTCGGACGCGAAGACCGGGAGCGCAAGCACCTTGGGCAGCAGGGTGTGCTCCAGTTGCTGGCTGGTGAACGCGCGCCCCACGAAGATGCGCTTGATGATCGAGGTCGGGGGGGCGTGCGACGTCGTTGCCATGGTCGCTGATGCTACGCGGCGATCAGGCGGATTCGCCGATCCAGCGGTACCCGACGCCCGGTTCGGTGACGATCAGCCCGGGTGAGGACGCGTCGTCGCCCAGCTTCTTGCGGAGCGCGCGGATGTACGTGCGGAGGTAGGTCGTCTCCGTCCCATAGCCCTGCCCCCAGACCCGGCGGAGGAGCCACTGGTGGGTGAGGAGCTTCCCGGGGTTGGAAACGAGCGCCTCCAATAAGGAGTACTCGGTGGGGGTCACGTGCAGCTGCTCCCCGTCCAGGGTGACCAGCCGACGGGCGAGATCGATCTCGAGCCCACCGTAGCGGAGCGTCGGCTGGGGCGGTTCGTCCGGGCCCGCGCGGCGGAGCGCCGCGCGGGCCCTCGCGAGCAGCTCCTCCATGGCGAACGGCTTCGTCACGTAGTCGTCGGCGCCGGCATCGAGCGCCGCGACCTTGTCCGACTGGGCCTCGCGGACCGACAGGATGATCACCGGGACGTCGGAGAACCCGCGGACCCTCCGGATCACCTCGGTGCCGTCCATGTCGGGGAGCCCGAGGTCCAGCAGCACGAGGTCGGGCTGCTGGTCGGCCGAGGCGACCACCCCCTCCTCCCCGGTTCCGACCGTCGCGACCTCGTAGCCGTGCGCCTCGAGGCTCGTCCGGAGCGCGCGCCGGATCTGCGGTTCGTCGTCGACGACCAACACCTTCACAGCACCGCCTCCTCGGTCGGGACGTCAACCACCATCGCCGTCCCGCCTCCCGTCGTCTCCTCGACCCGGATGCGCCCGCCATGGGCCGTGACGATGGCGCGCGCGATCGCGAGGCCGAGGCCGCTGCCCGAGGACTCCGGGCTCTCGCGGCCCCGGTAGAAGGCTTCGAACACCTTCTCACGCTCCTCGGGCTTGATGCCCGGACCCTCGTCGGCGACGCGGACGCGGACCGCGCCGCGCGTCTCGGCGACGTGGATCCGGATCGTTCCGCCGCGCGGCGAATGTCGCGCCGCGTTCTCCAGCAGGTTCGTCAGCACCTGGTCGAGCTGCACCGGATCCGCGGGGACCTCGGGGAGGTCGGGCGCCAGCTGCAGCTCGACCGCGAAGTCGGCGAGCAACGGACGCATCCGCGCCACGACCGCTTCCGCAACCTCGTCGACCGCCGTCGGCACGCGCTTCGGGATCAGCGCGCCCGCTCGGATCCTCGCGAGATCGAGGATGTTCCCGACCAATCGATTCAGTCGGTCGGTCTCCTCGAGGATCGTCGTGAGCAGTTCGCGCTGCTGGGACGCGTCGTGCGTCGCGCTCACGTCCAGCAGGCTCGTCACCCCCGCCTTGATCGATGCGAGCGGGGTCCGCAGATCGTGGGTGACCGACGAGAACATCGCGGCGCGCAGCTGGTTCGTCTCGGCATCCAATTGCGCGAGCCGCGCTCGAGCGTCCAACCGCGCTCGGTCCAACGCGACCGCCGCCTGTCGCGTCGCGGCCTCCAGGAGCAGCCGCTCGTCGCGCGTGAACGGGCGTCTGCCCTCCGGCCGTTCCGCGATCAACGTCCCGAGCGGGATGTTCGACACGACGACGGGGATCACCTCGGTCGGTCCCCCTCGGGGCACACCCGGACGGACGGCCCTCGCCTCGATGTCCTGGCCGTCGAGGGTCACGGACACCTGGCACGACGCGAGTCCGAACGGCTCCAGGAGGACCTGCACGAACTCGTCGAGCACCCGGTCGGGGACGTCTCCGGACAGGAGCTTCGCCGACAGGAAGGCGAGCAGCCGCGCCTCGCGCTCCCGACGGCCCGCCCGGTCGCGCTCATCCGCCGCGTTGCCGACCACGAGGCCGACGACGACGGCGATGGCCAGGAACACGACCGCGGCGATCAGATCCCGCAGCTGATCGAAGCGGAGCACGCGATCCGGGGATTCCACGATCGGCAGGGCGATCGAAGCGAGCACGGCCGCCACGACCCCCGCCCACAACCCGCCGCTCACCGCCGCGACCGTCACCGCGAGGATGAAGATCGCGACGCCGGCGCCCTGGAGCTGGGACGTGAGCAGCGCGAGCACCGCTCCGGCCATGGTGGCGAGCAGCCCGATGCCGATCGCACGCAGCGTCAACCGGGCGAGACGACCGCGAGGACCCTCGACCACCACGGGCGAACGCTACCGCCCACGCGGTGGCCGTTCACGCCTACGGGGCATTCACGACATCTTCACGCCACCGGCGGCTTCCTTCACGCCCCGCTCACGTCCGATGCCGGAGCCTACTCATCGGAAAGAGGTTTTCTGCCGGGTGGGTCGCGTGGCCGTCACCCCTAGGCGATTCGCCGGGCAGGATGGGTACATCCACCACTTTCCTCCGAGCCCGTCTTCGGGGCCGGCAGCTCCCTCCAGCTGCCGGCCTCAAGACATTTCTGGGGTGGTACGCGACGACCACTCTCGCCCGAACAGGCGTCATCATGTCATCGATGGTGCCCCGCAGTACCCTTCTGCCTCGATGCGCGTCCTGATCATGGGTTGCGGGCGGGTCGGATCCGAGCTTTCGCACGCGTTGCTCGAAGGCGGCCACGATGTGACCGTCATCGACAAGAACCCGGAAGCGTTCTGGCGATACCCACCCGGCGAGGGCGCCCGGCAGATGGTCGGGCTGGGGTTCGATCGTGAGCTCCTCGAGGAAGCCGGGATCAAGGACGCCGACGCGTTCATCGCCGTTTCCTCCGGAGACAATTCGAACATCGTCTCGGCACGGGTGGCGCTCGAGCACTTCCACGTGCCCAAGGTGATCGCCCGGATCTACGATCCTCGGCGCGCCGAGATCTATGGGCGGCTCAACATCCCGACGGTCGCGACCACGACCTGGGGCATCAAGCAGATCCAGCTGATGCTGCTGCACGACCGAGAGGAGATCCGCGAGAGCCTCGGCGGCGGCGACATCCTCCGTGTGCGGGTCCCGGTCCCGGCCCACCTGATCGGCAAGCCGGCCAACACCCTCAACGTCGAGGGCAAGATCCTGGTCGCGGGGGTCTCACGTGGCGGCACGGGCTTCCTCCCGACACCCGACAGCACGCTGCAGGCCGGCGATTACCTCGTCGTGATGATGGTCAAGGACGGTCTGGAGATGCTCGACCAGCAGCTCGAGCCCGCATCGGAGCACCACTGATGCGGGTGGTGGTCACCGGGGGCGGCGCGATCGGCCGGCACCTCTCGGCCGATCTGGTGGAGCGCGGACACGACGTGACCCTGATCGAGCAGCATCGTTCCGTCGTCGACCGGCTCCGCGAAGAGATCCCCGACGTGAAGGTGATGTTCGGCGACGCATGTGAGCCTCGCATCCTCGACGAGGCCCACCTCTCCGACGCCGACGTCGTCGTCGCGGCCACCGGCGACGACGAGGACAACCTGGTCACATCGTTGCTGGCGAAGCAGGAGTTCGCCGTGCCCCGCGTGCTCGCCCGCGTGAACCATCCCGGCAACGAGTGGTTGTTCAACGAGCAGTGGGGCGTCGATCAGGCGGTCTCGCCGCCACACATGCTCACGGCGATGGTCGAAGAGGCCGTGACCACTGGCGACCTGGTCCGCTTGCTGCGGCTGGAGGGTGGACGCGCCTCGATCGTCGAGACCAAGCTCACGACGGTCTCGCCGGCGACGGGCAGGGCGCTCTACGAGCTCCGGCTCCCGCCCGACTCCACGATCGTGGCGATCCTCCGCGAGGGTCACGTGGTGATCCCGCAGCCGGAGACGGTCCTCGCAGCCGGGGACGAGCTCGTCGCGCTCGCCGCGCCCGAATCGGAGCTGACGCTCCGCGAAGCGATCGTCGGCGACTGACGGGGCTCAGCTGTCGGGAGTCGTCGGCCGTCAGGGCTCGGTCGTCGGCGATCATCCGCCCGGCTCGAACCGGTAGCCCATCCCGGGCTCGGTGATGAAGAAACGGGGGCGTGCCGGCTCCGGCTCGAGCTTCCGTCGGATCTGCGCCATGTACACGCGGAGGTAGTTCGTCTCCTCCTCGTACCGCGGACCCCAGACCTCCTGGAGGAGCTGGCGCTGACCAACCAGCTTCCCCGGATGCCGAACCAGGATCTCGACGAGGTGCCACTCGGTCGGCGTGAGACGGATCGCCGTCTCGTCGGCCGCGACCACCTTCTTCGCGGTGAGGTCGACGGTGAACGCCGGCGTGCGAACCACCGCTTCCTCGGCGTCGGGCGAGACCGCCCGGCGTTCGGACGCTCGCACCCGGGCGAGCAGCTCACCCATCCCGAACGGCTTCGTGACGTAGTCGTCCGCCCCGGCATCAAGCGCGTCGACTTTCTCGGATTCCTGCTCCCGCGCCGACAGCACGATGATCGGAACAGCCGTCCAGGTCCGCAGGCCCCGGATCACGTCGACACCGTCGATCCCGGGCAGCCCGAGGTCGACGATGACGACGTCGGGCCGATGGCGAGCCGCCAGATCCAGGGCCGCCTCACCGTCCGGCGCCGTATCCACGACGTAGCCCCGAGCGACCAGGTTGGTCCGGAGTCCACGGAGGATCTGTGGCTCATCGTCGACGACGAGGACCCTCGTCATGTCGACGCCGCCCGGAAGGCGAGCACCATCGTGAGCCCGCCACCGGGCGTGTCTTCGACCGAGAGCTCACCGTCCATCGCCTCGACGAAGCCCTTCGCCACGGCGAGCCCGAGCCCGATCCCGTCGCGGCTCGTGCCGTCGCCCAGCCGCTGGAAGGGACGGAACATCCGCTCGCGGTCCTGTGGCCCGACGCCGGGCCCGCGGTCGATCACCCGCAGCTCCACGCGGCCGCCAGCCGCGGAGCCATGGATCCGCACAGGGCGATCGGGCGGCGCCACCCCCGACGCGTTGCCCACGATGTTCGCGATCGCCCGCTCGAGCAGACCGGGATCCACGTCGATCCGTGGGAGCGTCTCCGGCACCTCGACGAACAACCCGCGCCCACCGTCCGGGAGACTGGCGAGCGCCTTCGGCACCACCTCGTCGAAGCCGACGACGTCACGCACCAGCTTGAGGGCCCCGGCCTGCAGGCGGCTCATGTCGAGGAGGTTCGCGACGAGGCCCGTGAGACGGTCGGTCTCCTCCTCGATCGTGCCCAGGAAGAGCCCCGTCTCCTCGGGCGACCACGCAACATCGTCGTCACGGAGGCTCGAGACCGACGCCTTGATCGACGCGAGCGGGGTTCGCAGGTCGTGTGACACGGCCGCGAGGATCGCGGTGCGGAGCGCGTCCGCCTCCGCCCTCGTCGCGGACTCCGCGGCCTCCCGAGCGAGCTCCCGGCCGCGGACGGCGAGCCCGAGTTGCCCGGCGAACACGGAAAGGAGCTGCAGCCGATCGGCCGGGAGCGGGTTCCCACGGAGCGCGAGGACGGTGTCGTTCCCGAGCTGCACGACCTGCCCGGCCTCCTCCGGATCGTCCGGAGGGCCGGCACCCGCGGTCGCCTCTCGCGCCCACGTGCCCTCGTGACCGGCGCCGTCGCCGTTCTCCCGGCGACGGAGCACCGAGACCGCCTCGGCGCCGAACGTCGTCCGTGCGTACTCCACGAGCTCGGGCAGGGGGTCGCCCTCGGCGGCCACCCGCGCGGTCAGGCGGGCGAGCGCCTCCGCTTCGGCCCCCCGCCGCTGCGCTTCCGCCCGATGCCTCGCCTCGCGGTCGACGAGGACGCTCACGCTCCCCGCGACGACGACGAACACGATGAGGGCAACCACGTCCTCGGGGTTGGCAACCTTCCAGGTGTGGACTGGCGGTGTGAAGAACCAGTTGATCAGCAGGGCGGACACCACCGCCGCCGGGATCGCCGGTCGTAGACCGCCACCGAACGCGATCCCGATGACGACCGTCAGGTACAGGAGCATGATCGTGGACAGCGCCATCTGTCGGTCGAGCGCGGCGACGGCGGTCGTCAGGCAGATCAGGACGATCGCGCCGGCGACACCCGCGATCAGTTGACGATCGCTCGAGAGGCCGGTCGCGACGCGGCCCGTCACGCGGACGCGCTGCGGGGCCGCTTCCTGCGAGATGACGTGGACGTCGATCGGGCCCGAGCCGCGGATCACGTCGAGGACGACGGAGCCCCCGAGCAACCCCCGGAACCGCGAGCGACGGTCGGCTCCGACCACCACCTGCGTGATCCCCTCGGCCCGCGCCATGTCCAAGATCGCCTCCGGAACCCCCGCCCCCACGACCTCCTCGAACCGGCCACCGACCTGCCGCACGAGCTCGCGGATCGCCTCGAGGTGCGGCGCGTCGTCCCGGCCCCGACCCGGGATGACGTGGACGGCGATCAGATCGCCGCCGCGTCGCGCGGCCATCCGCGCGGCGCGGCGGACGACGGGCTCGTCCTCCGGACGACCCCGCACCGCAACGAGGATGCGCTCGCGGGCCGTCGCCGGCTCGGATCCCCGAGCCGGGGACGGCCCCGCCCGGAGCTCCTCGTCCACCCGGTCGGCCATCCACACGAGCGACAGCTCGCGCAGACGTGCGAGGTTCTCGGCACGGAACGTCCGCGCCAACGCGGCGTCCATCCGTTCGGGCGGGAAGACGTTCCCGTGCGCCAGCCGGCGCTGGAGCGCCTGTGGCGTCATGTCGACGAGCTCCAGCTGGTCCGCGCCCCGAACGAGGGCGTCGGGGACGGTGTCCGCCGGCGCCTCGCCCGTGATCCCCTCGATCACGTCGTGCAGCGACTCGAGGTGATGGATGTTGACCGTCGAGATCACGTCGATGCCGCCGGCGAGCAGCTCCTCGACGTCCTGCCAACGGTGCGCGTTGCGCGACCCGACGGCGTTCGCGTGCGCGAGCTCGTCGACCACGGCGACCTCGGGACGGCGGGTCAACACGGCGTCGACGTCCATCTCTTCGGTCGCGCTTCCATCGAGACCGACGCGTCGCGGGACCACCTCCAGGTCGCGGGTCAGGGCGGCGATCTCCTGTCGGCCGTGCGTCTCGACGAAGGCGAGCACGACGTCGGTACCGCGCCCGCGGCGGCGCCGAGCTTCGTCGAGCATCGCGTAGGTCTTGCCGACGCCCGGCGCGTACCCAACGTAGATCCTCAGCCGTCCGGGCTCCATGCATCGGAGGCTAGCCCCCTTGACGCGATCTTGACGTCGACGGGCGATCCCTGGCGGAACCCTGATGCGTCCGCCGCGGGAACCCGCCCGTTCGCTCCCTAGCGTGGGATGCATGGAACACGACGTCGATCTGGGGACGGGCTACGCGTTCAAGCGCCTGCTGCTGGGTCGGCCCCTCGCCACGTCTCGGTTGGAGCACGAGCGTTTGGGTCGACCGACCGCGCTCGCGGTCTTCTCATCCGACAACATGTCGTCGGTCGCCTACGCGACCGAGGAGATCCTGCGGGTCCTGATCCCGGCGATCGGCATCCTGGCGTTCTCCTACGTGCTCCCCATCTCGTTCGTGATCGTCCTGATCGAGGCGATCCTGATCTTCTCGTACCGGCAAACGATCAAGGCGTACCCGACCGCCGGCGGCGCCTACATCGTGACGAAGGACAACCTCGGGCTGCTGCCGGCGCAACTGGCCGGCGTAGCGCTCCTCGTGGACTACGTCCTGACGGTGAGCGTGTCCACGGCGGCAGGCGTTCAGGCGATCAGCTCGGTGGTGCCGCTCGCGGTGCCGATCAGGATCGTGCTGTCCCTCGTGTTCGTGTGGATGATCGCCTACGGCAACCTGCTCGGCGTGCGGGAGTCGGGCAAGATCTTTGCCGCGCCCACCTATCTCTTCATCGTGAGCCTCGGTCTCACGTGCGTGATGGGGATCTACGAGGTCCTGTCCGGCCACCTCCAGTCGTTCCCGATCCAACACCAGGTCGCGGGCGGAAGCCTCAGCCCGTTCGCCGGCGCCGTCACGGTCTTCATCCTGTTGCGCGCGTTCGCGTCCGGTGGCGCGGCCGTAACCGGGGTCGAGGCGATCTCGAACGGCGTGCCGGCGTTCCGCAAGCCCGAGTGGCGCAACGCCCAGATCACGCTGGTATGGATGGGCCTGGTCCTGGGGTCGTCCTTCCTCGCTGTGTCGTACCTCGCCGCGAAACTCCAGGTGGTCCCGGTCGCGAACGAGAGCAAGTCGGTCCTGGCGATCATCGCGCAGGCCGTCTACGGCACCGGCGCCGTCGGACGGTTGCTCTTCCTCATCCTGCAGATCGGCACGACCCTCATCCTGATCCTCGCGGCCAACACGTCGTTCGCCGACTTCCCGCGGCTGGCCAGCTTCCACGCGGGTGACGCCTTCATGCCCCGCCAGCTCACGAAGCGCGGACACCGGCTGGTCTTCTCGAACGGGATCGTAGCGCTGGCCGCCGCCGCCAGCCTGGTCCTCATCGCGTTCAGGGCGAGCGTCACGGCGATGATCCCGCTGTATGCCCTCGGCGTGTTCACGTCGTTCACGCTCTCGCAGACCGGCATGGCCAAGCGCCATCTCCGCCTGCGCGAGAAGGGCTGGAAGTTCGGGCTGTTCGTGAACGGTCTGGGAGCGATCGCGACCTTCGTCGTGGCGGTCGTGATCGCGATCGTCAAGTTCGCGGGTGGCGCGTGGATCGTGATGGTGACGGTGCCGATCCTCGTCGCGATCCTGGTCCGGGTGAACAAGACCTACGAGGCCGAGGACGAGCAGCTCGTGATCGGCCCCGAGGACCGGGCGAACGGCGCCACCACGCGGGCCGAGCACAACGCGGTCGTGCTGGTGGACGAGCTCGACGCCGATACGTTGCACGCCGCGCAGTACGCACTCACGATCCGCCCGACCCATGTCACGGCGCTGCACCTCGGCGGTCGCGACCCGGAGCTCGAGGCGGCGTGGCGCGACGCCGGGCTCCGCATCCCGCTCGTCGCGATCCCCGGCGACGAACGACCCGGGCGGGCGATCGCACGCCACCTCCGTGACCTCGGCGTCACGCAGCACCAGGTGACGGTGATCCTCCCGGCCCCCGCCAACGAGGCCTTCCTCGCGCGGGTCCGACGCATGCGGGCCTGGGCCGGGCTCGCCGAGTCACTCCGCGAGCTGCCGAACGTGGGCGTCGTCATCGTCCGGGCGCACGGCGACACCGCCGATCCGGCCCATCCACACCGCGTGCAGCTCTCCCCGCGCCGACGTCATGTCGCGCTGATCCTGGTCGAGGACCTGGACCGGGCGGTCCTCAAAGCCTCGCGGTACGCACGCGGGATCGAGGCGATGGAGGTACGGGCCGTCCACGCGGCGAGCGATCCCGACCGCGCAAAGATGTTGATCGACCAGTGGATCGCGTTCGGGTACCTGGCCAGGATCCCCCTGGACGTCGAGGAATGCAACGATCGCAACATCGAGCGGAGCCTGCGACGCTACGTGTCGCGGTTCCAGGACGAAGCGACCGAGGTCACGCTGATCCTCCCGCGCCGGCATTTCCCGAAGCGCCGCCACCTCCTGCTGCACGATCGAACGAGCCGAAGGATCGCCGGTACGTTCGCGGAAGAGCCTCACGTCGACGTCGTCGTCGTGCCGTACCGCCTCGGCGCGGATCGGACGTCGGCGCCCGAAGCCGAACTCGCTACGCGGTGAACTCGAGCCGCGGGTTGATCATCTGGATGCCGCCGCGCTGCTCCCCAAGCACCCCTTCGACGACCACCTTCGCCCCCAGGCCGAGCCCGCCGATCGCACGGCGTCCCATGAACCGAACGACGACCTCGCCCGTGCCGTCGGAGACCACCGCCTCGAGCGACTCGTTGTCCTTCATCGGGAACACGGTGAGCCGTCGGATCACGCCCGCGATCTTGACCCGTTGCCGCAAGGGCGCCTCGGCGATGCGCACCGAGCCGGGCACCTTGTCCGCCCAGTCGCGGATCTCGGACTCGAGGCGCGTTTCGTCGCTCTCGGTGAGACGCCGAAGGAAGCGACGGAACCCTCCCATGCCGCGGGTGAGCCTATCCGGAAACGATCGCGTCCCCGGCCTCAGACCGCCGCGCGGGCCTTGCGCAGATCCTCTTCGAGCTCGGACTTCCGGTTCTTCGAGACCCAGATCATGGCCGCCACGATCACCGCGCCGACGAGCGCCACCGCGATCCGGATCGCCGTGTCGTCCGCGTACTCGACGACGAGTGGTGCGATCAACAGCGCCACGAGGTTCATCACCTTGATCAAGGGGTTCAGCGCCGGGCCGGCGGTGTCCTTGAACGGATCGCCGACCGTGTCGCCGATCACGGCGGCCTTGTGACTCTCCGAGCCCTTGCCGCCGTAGTTCCCCTCCTCGATGAACTTCTTGGCGTTGTCCCAGGCGCCGCCCGAGTTGGAGAGCATCACGGCGAGCAGCTGTCCGGTGAGGATCGCCCCCGCCAGGAACGCGCCGAGCGCCTCCGCCCCGAGGAAGAACGCAGCGATCACGGGCGCCAGGACGGCCAACAACCCCGGTGTCGTGAGCTCCCGGAGCGACGTCTTCGTACAGATGTCGACGACGGCGGCGTAGTCGGGCTTCTCCTCGTAGGTCATGATCCCCGGGTGGTCTCGGAACTGGTTCCGGACCTCGACGACGACTTGCATCGCAGCCCGTCCCACCGCCCGGATCGCGAGCGAGGAGAACAGGAAGGCGACGCACCCACCCAACAACAGGCCGACGAGCACATCGGGCTGATCGACCCGGATGCCGAGGAACGTGTATCCGGCGTTCTCCAAGGCCGCCTCGAACGAACCGAATAACGACGTCGCCGCGATCACCGCGGTCGCGATGGCCATGCCCTTCGTGATGGCCTTCGTCGAGTTGCCGATCGAGTCCAGCCCCCCGAGGATCTCCGCCGGCCGTCCTTCGAACTCACCGGACATCTCGGCGATGCCCTGGGCGTTATCCGAGATGGGGCCGAACGTGTCCATCGACACGATGACGCCGACGGTGGTCAGCATGCCCATCCCCGTCAGCGAGATGAAGTAGAGCCGCTCGAAGGCCGTGTGACCGAGGTAGAAGGCCGAGGTCATGGCCGCTCCGATGAGCAAGGCCGACCACACGGTGGACTCGAGCCCCACCGAGAACCCGGACAGGATCGTGGTCGCGGCACCCGTGACGGTCGACTCAGCGATCTCCTGCACGGGCTTGTACTTCGCGTCGGTGAAGTACTGCGTGAGGACCTGGATCAGCGACGCGAGGATCAGACCGATCAGCACCGCCGCGAACGGTCGCCAGTCCTTCGTCACCAACTCGGAGGCGACGAAGACGATCCCCGCCGAGAGGGCGGCCGAGACGAAGAACCCGCGGTTGATCGCCTTCATCCCATGCTCCTCCTCGGAGCGCGGCGAGACCGACAGGATGCCGACGATGGAGGTCAGAACGCCGATCGCTCGCACCCAGAGCGGGAACATCACGCCCGCGATCGCACCGACCTCGCTCCCGCTGAACGCCGCGGCGCCCAGGATCAGCGAGGCGACGAGCGTGACCTCGTAGGACTCGAACAGGTCCGCGGCCATCCCGGCGCAGTCACCGACGTTGTCGCCGACGTTGTCGGCGATCGTGGCAGCGTTGCGCGGGTCGTCCTCGGGGATGCCCTGCTCGATCTTCCCGACCAGATCGGCGCCTACGTCGGCGGCCTTCGTGAAGATCCCGCCGCCGACGCGCATGAACATCGCGAGCAGCGCCCCGCCGAACCCGAAGCCGACCAGCACGCTCGTGGCGTCGCCCTTGTAGATGATCAGGATCAACGTGGCGCCGAACAGCCCCATCCCGACCGTGAACATCCCGGCGACGCCGCCGGCCCGGAACGCGATCCGGACCGCTCGGCGGAGCCCCGACTCCCGTGCCGCGTTCGCGGTCCGCACGTTGGCGCGGACGGCGAGCCACATCCCCACGTAGCCGGTGACCATCGACGCGAGGGCGCCGAGCAGGAACGCGATCGAACGCCCGAACCGGATGCTGAGTGCGCTGTGCTCGGCGTTCTTCGGCACGGGAAGGACGAAGAAGAGCACGATCGCGAGGACGCCGAGGAACACCGCGAGCGTCCGGTACTGCCGGTTGAGGTAGGCCTTCGCCCCCTCCTGGATCGCGCGGGCGATCTCCTTCATCTTCTCGGTGCCCTCGGGCGCGGCGAGCACCTCGCGGACCAGGTACCAGGCGAACAGCAACGCGACGAGAGAGACGCCGAAGATGAGCCACAGGGCCAGGTTCTCGCCCGACCCGAACCGCGCCTGGATCGGGCCGCTCTCCTGGGCAAGCGAGCCGACCATCGAACCTCCTACGTTGGGAACCGACCCTCACCCGCGCCGGCGCATCCGTGCCTGGCGCTGGAACCCGCAGAGGATACCCGAGCCTCCGTCGCGCTGACCTGCGACTTAGGCGGGTCCGGCGGACGGGGATCCCTCGACGCCACCGAGCACGATCTCCAACGCCTCGTACGCGGCCAGCACGTCGCGGCGATCCGCGGGCTCGGGCACGGATTCCTCCGATGCGCGGAGGATCATCTCGGCCTCGTGGCCGATGATCCCGGTCTCCCGACCATCGCCCAGCGCGACGGCCACCTTCGAGAGGTTCTCCAGCTGCCGGATCAAGACGGCGGGCATCCCGCGGGCCGACTGCCTGATCTTGTCCGACGCCCGCCCGACCAGTCCGTCGAACGTGATCGTGCGATCCAGCACGCGCACGACGCCGTCGACATCTCGATACCGCCCGCCGGGCAGGGGTCCGCGGCCGGCCCGACACAGACAGTCTCCGAGCCAATCGATGCAGTTGAGCGCGGTGAACGGATCGTTGACGGCCGGTGAGATCGCCCGGATGGCCACCTCGACGAGCTGGTCGACGGCGAAGCCGAGATCCTGCGTCAACGTCCGGCTCGACCCCACGATGTGGGCACGATCCAACGTGTCCGCGACCACCTCGGCGGCCCCGACGGGCCAGACCCTGGCGAGCGGTTGACCCTCGACCACGAAATGCCCGGGACGGTGGAGCAGCTGGATCGTCGCACCCGACGACGCCGCGATCCGGACGAGTTGCTCGTGCCCGACGCTCTGGAGGAACCCCGGGGTTCGCGCCCGGACGAGCCCGCTCGCTTCGTCCAACAGGGCGGACAGCTCCCGTCCCTCCGCGTCCGGATCGGGACGCTCGGGTCCCATCCGCGCCGCCTCGTCCTGCAGCGTGTCGAGCGTCGACCGGAAATCGCGAGCGATGCCGGCGATGACCGACGTGACCTGGATCGAGGTCGCGACGTGATGGATGAAGTAGATGAGGACCCCGAGATCGCCGAGCGTGAGGACGAGCGCGACGGTGACCGACAGATGCGGGACGAACGCAGCGGATCCGTGGGCGACCGATCCGAGGGTCAGGACCGAGTACACGAACGTCCCCACGAACGCGCCGAGGCTCACCTGCGTCCCCACATCGCGGATGAAGTTCCGCAGCATGCGCGGCCCGAACTGCTGTGACGCGAGCTGCAGCGCCAAGATCGTGATGGAGAACATCACCCCGGCGACGGTGATCACGGCGGCCGCGATCCCGATCAGGACCTGGCGCGAGGCGTCCGCCTCGCCGGCGATCGCCCATCCCGGCAGCGACAGGCGTCCGTTCGCGATCGCTCGGTCGAGACCGTAGGTGACCGCGAACAGCACGACCGCGGTCGCGACCATGGCCGCCGGGACCACCCAGAGGGTCGTTCGCAGCGCTTCGCGCCGCCACGGAGAGAGCCCGGTCCGTCGCCCGCTCGAGGCCCGAGATCTCGCGCTGTCCGTCATCGCGGCGTCACCTATCCAGTCAGTACCGATGCCGACCAGTCTTCCCGGCTCGCCTGCGTGACCCGTGCATCGTACCCCGCAACGGATGCCGGGAGCATCCCGAGCGGGCATCACGAACTCGCAACGCGGAGATGCCAAGAACGCGGCAGACGCCTGGTAGCCTCGTCGCGTTTTGGCAACCGAAGACAAAACCCCGCTCCGCGAGGGCGTGCCTTCCAACTCCGGACGACCCACCAAGACCGCAGATCGGTCGAAGGTCGCCCGGAACCGGATCATCGCCGGCGTCGTCGCTGCCGTGGTCGTGATCGTCGCCATCTTCCTGCTGACGCGCGGCGGCGGTGTCATCGGCATCGGGCACGGCGTCCCGCCAGGCAATGTCGACTTCCAGCTGAAGGGGTCGACGTTCGTCCCCACGCAGCTCCAGGGCGACAAGCAGGCGCAGCAGAACGCAGCGAAGACCACCGCGAACGACATCCGGAAGCAGTTGGACGTCCTGTTCGACACCGCGTACGTGAACCCCGACACCTGGGGAGACACGGGCGAGATCGGGGATCTCTTCACCGGCGGCGCGAAGGATCAGCTCGACGGCGACATCAAGACCCTCACCCTCGGCGAGAAGGCGGGCGACACCTACAAAGCCGTCGATCCCGGCAAGAGCACCGTCAAGGTCCGCGTGCTGACCGACGCGAAGGGCAACGCGATCCGCGCGTCGGCCACACTGACGTTCACCGGTCTGGCGACCCACAACGACGGCACCTACTCGGCCATCACGGTGACCGGGACCGCGATCTTCGTGCAGGACGGCGGCACCTGGAAGATCGAGGCGTACAGCCTCACCCGCTCGGAGAAGCCGGCGAAGGCTCCGGCCCCGTCCGGCTCCACCTCACCCACCTCGGAGGCATCGTGACCAGACGCTTCGTGGCGATCGTGCTGGTCCTCGGTGCGTGGGTCGGCGGGACCGTCGTCGGCTCGGTCGGGGGAACGCCGGCCGCCGCCTCGAACCCCGGCATCCTGATCGGGAAGGCGCACGCCGATTACAGCCCTTCGCTCACCGGCTCGAAGCCGATCGTGATCCTCGCCGTCGGCAGCGGCGCCCGACCGGGCGAGGACCTGTTGCACTCGCTCTCGGACTCGTTGCACCTGATCTTCGTGAACCCCGACCAGCACCGCGTCGCGATGGTGGGCATCCCGCGGGATTCGTGGGTGGACATCCCCGGCCATGGGACGAACAAGATCAACAGCGCCCTCGCAGCCGGGGGACCCGATCTGATGGTGCAGACGGTCGAGTCGCACTTCGGCGTCCACATCGACTATTGGGCGATCACGACCTTCTGGGGCTTCAAGGCGATGATCGACAAGGTCGGGGGGCTGGTCGTCAACGTCCCGTTCCGCTTCTTGGACACGGCGTCCGGGGCGGACCTCCACACTGGGGTACAGCGCATCGACGGGACGCAGGCGCTCGCGATGGCGCGGGACCGCCACAGCATGCTCGGCGGCGACTTCGCCCGCCAGGAGAACGGGGGACGGCTCTTCCTCGCCGCGCTCGCCCAGTTCCAGAAGGAGTACGACAAGGACCCCGGCGCCCTGCTCACCTGGATCGGAGCGGGCCTCTCGAACATGAGCACGACCGTCCCCGTGGACCAGGTGCTGCAGCTGGCCTACACCGTGACGTCGCAGCCGGTCAAGAACGTGCAGAACGTCGTCCTGCCGGGTTCCTCGCAGACGATCGGCGGGTTGTCGGTGGTCGTCCTCAACGCCGGGGCGGTCTCGGCGATCTTCAACGACGTCACGCCCGACGGCATCATCTCCAAGCAGAACGTGCCGCCGAGTCCCACCGCGAACCAGCCACGCTAGCTCCGTTCACAGCTTCGTCACCACGTACGCGACGTACCCGACGTAGAACACGCCTTGGAGCAACAGGAGGCGCGCGGACAGGCGCCCGCGGAACCGAAGGGTCAGGTACAGGACGGAGCCCGCGAGGAGCGCGACGCAGGCCGCAACCAACGCTTCGTGGGCGAGCTCCCACGGCGTGAGCAGGAGTCCGACCGTCACCGGGAACGACGACTGGAACACCATCGCGCCGGTCATGTTGCCCATCGCGAGCGTGTCCTTGTTCCGCCGGACCCAGAGGACGCTGTTGAACTTCTCCGGGAGCTCCGTCGCGAGCGGCGCGACCAGGAGCGAGAACGCGAGCGGCGGCAGGCCCGCCGCTTCGCCGAGGTTGCCCACCGCATCGACGAAGAGCTCTGCTCCACCGACCATGAGGATGAGGCCGAAGGTGACCTGGACGAAGGGCGCGGCCGTCGAGCGCTCGACGGTCCACTCCGGGAGGTTCCGCAGCACCCTCCGGAGCCCCACCCACAGACGCAGCGGACGGATGTCCGTCGCCCCTTCCCCTTCGGCATCGGTCTGCGGCGCCTGGAAGTGCCGTCGCACGTAGTAGGCGTAGCCCACGACCAGCACGATCGCGAGGCAGACGTCGATCACGCGAACGTGCAGCAGCCCGGCGATCATCGCGAGCGCGTACATCACGAGGAAGTAGCCCAGGTCCTGTTGGATCACCCGGCGATCGATGTCCAGATCGCCGCTCCGCCGCCCGCCACGTCCGTAGAACAGAACCGCCACCCCGATCACGACCATCGCGAGCGTCGTCAGCATGAACGGCGCGCCCAGGATCGCGCCGATCCCGATCTCATCGCCAGCCTCGTGACCCGACACGATCGCCACGATCGGGAGCAGGGTCTCGGGCAGTGCGGTCCCGACGGCGGCGAGGACCGAACCGACGGCTCCCTCCGATAGCCCGAAGCCCTCCCCGACCCACTCGATGCCGTTGGTGAAGAGCTCCGCCGCAATGAGGATGATCAGGAGAGAGGCAACCAGGAGGACCCAATCCATGTGGCGGGCCATGCTCGCAGGGGTGCCAGGGTCTCGCAACCGACGAGCCACCCGTAGCCTGGGCCGGTGGACCCGCAAGCCTTCCTCGACCACCTGACCGCCGATCCCGAGGCCGCCGGGTCGTTGGTGCACGTCCAGGACCTTCCGGCCCGGGCGCCGCTCGCGTGTCCCTTCCCCCCCGATCTGCCCGAGGTGCTCGTCGGACGGCTCGGACTGCTCGGGATCGATGGCCTGTATCCGCACCAGGCGAAGGGGTTGGAGGCGCTCGCGAGCGGGCGCGACTTGATGCTCGCGACGGGGACCGCCAGCGGCAAGTCGCTGGTGTACCAGGTGGCGTTCGCGCAGGCCGCGCTCACGATCCCGAAGGCCACCGCGCTGTTCCTGTTCCCGACGAAGGCCCTCGCGCGCGACCAGCTCCGGAGCGTCCGATCGCTCAAACTCCCGCAGCTCAAGGCCGCGGTCTACGACGGGGACACGCCGCAGGGGGAGCGCCCCATGATCCGGACGAACGCGAACCTGGTGCTGACCAACCCCGACATGCTCCACGCGTCGCTGCTGCCCGATCACGCCCGATGGGCAGACTTCTTCTTCCGCCTCTCGCTCGTGGTCATCGACGAGGCACACGTGCTCCGTGGGGTCTTCGGCTCCCAGGTCGCGATGGTGCTGCGACGGCTCCGGCGCCTGATCGCCGCGCACGGCGGCGACCCGCGTTGGTGCCTGTCCACCGCCACCGTCGGGAACCCGGGGGAGCTCGCATCCCGCCTCACCGGTCTCGACGTCGAGGTCGTCGAGCGCGACGCCTCGCCACGCGGCCGCAAGCTCTTCGCGCTCTGGAACCCGCCGGTGATCGACGAGGAGACCGGCGCACGGCGGAGCGCGCTGACCGAAGCCTCCTGGGTGATGACCGGTCTCGTCGACCGGGGCGCGCGCACGATCGGGTTCACCCGGAGCCGGCGATCCGCCGAGCTCCTGGCCGAGTTCACCCGTCGTGGGCTCTCCGACGCGCAGCTGCGCACGCGGGTCAAGAGCTACCGGGCGGGCTACCTCGCCGAGGACCGCAGGGCGATCGAGCGGCAGCTCGCGGACGGCGAGCTGCTCGCCGTCGCCTCCACGAGCGCGCTCGAGCTCGGGATCGACATCGGATCGCTCGACGCCGCCGTGCTGACCGGCTACCCCGGCACGCGTGCGTCGATGTGGCAGCAGGCGGGGCGGGCGGGACGCCGCGAGGCAGAGTCCCTCGCCGTCCTGGTTGCCCAGGACGATCCGCTCGACCAGTACCTCGCGCAGCATCACGAGGAGCTCTTCGATCGTCCGGCCGAGGACGCGGTGATCGACCCCACCAACCCCTACGTGATGGGGCCGCACCTCCGATGCGCGGCGCGTGAGCTGCCGCTCGCGCAGGACGACGTCGGCACGTTCTTCGGTCCGGAGGCGGAGCCTGTGCTCGAGCAGCTGATCACCGACGGCACGCTCGCGCGACGCCCCGGAGGGACGGTGCACGACGTGGGGCGCGCCTCACCTCACCGAGCGGTCGACATCCGAGCCGGGTCGGGCCACGTCTACCGGATCGTGCTCCACGGGACCGGGGAGCTCCTCGGCACCTCCGACGAGCATCGGGCCTTCGGCACGTTGCATCCTGGAGCCGTGTACCTGCACCAGGGCGAACAGTTCCTCGTGCAGGAGCTGAGCCTCACCGATCGGGTCGCGGTCGTCGCCGAGGCCGACCCCGACTTCTACACGCAGGCGCGCGACGTCACGGATATCCAGATCGTGGATGGCCGTGAACGTCGCGCGCTCGGCGACGCCGAGGTGTGGTTCGGCGACGTGCAGGTGACGAACCAGGTCGTCGGCTACGTCCGCAAGCTCGTCTCGACGAACGAGATCGTCGGCGACCACCCGCTAGCGCTGCCGCCGGTCACCCTCGATACGAAAGCGACCTGGTGGACGCTCCCCGGCCGGCTCTTCGATGCGGCGGCCGTCGGCCCACGCGAGCTCCCCGGTGCGATCCACGCCGCCGAGCACTGCGCGATCGGGCTCCTGCCCCTCGTTGCCACGTGTGACCGCTGGGACGTCGGCGGCGTGTCGACACCGGTGCACGAGGACACGGGGCTCACGACGATCTTCGTCTACGACGGTTACGAGGGCGGGGCCGGCGTCACCGAACGAGGGTTCCGCAACGTCGAACGCTGGTTGCACGCCACGCTGGAGCGGCTCCGCGAGTGCCCGTGTCGCGACGGGTGCCCGTCCTGCGTCCAGTCGCCGAAGTGCGGCAACGGCAACGAGCCGCTCGACAAGGCGGCTGCGGCCGCGCTGCTCGCGGTCGTGCTGCGGTGAAGCTCAGGCGAGACCCCGGGCGGCGTATTCGGCTCCGTAGCGTCGCTCGACCACGCGGCGGACGATCTCCGCAGCCAGCACGACCAGGAGCGAGGCGAACAGGATCACCGAAGACACGGCGATCAGCTGCGGCAGCTGGCTCGGGACCCGCAGTTGCGCGAACAGGTAGACCGGCCAGGTCGGCTGTGTGCCCACGAGGAACGACGCGATCGCGAACTCGTCGAAGGACAGCGTGAACGCGATCAGGAAGGCCGAGAAGAGTGCGGGCGCCAACAACGGCAGGGTCACGCGGCGGAAGGTCTGCCAGGTTCCGGCTCCCAGGTCGTGGGCCGCCTCCTCGAGCGAGATGCTGAGTCGCTCGAGCAGGGGCATGATCACCAGGATCACGTACGGCAAGGTCACCACGACGTGGCCGATCACGACCGCGTGCAGCCCGAGGCCGATGTAGACGCCCGCCGTCTGCTTGAGCAGCTTGTCCACGAGGGTGAACAGCAGCAGCAACGAGATCCCGAAGACGAGGTACGGGATCACGAGGGGCGAGAAGAAGAGTGCCGACGTCGCGGCCTTCCCTGGGTAGCGCCTCCGCACGAGGGCGAGCGAGGCCACGATGCCGAGCGCGACGGCGATGCAGCTCGATGCCGTCGCCACGATGGCGCTCCGTCGCAGAGCCTCCAGAAGGAGCGGGTTCGAGAAGAACTTCCCGTACCACTGCGTGGTGAATCCCTGCAGGGGGAACGATGGGTCGCCGTCGTTGAACGAGAAGAGGGCGAGGATCAGGATCGGCGCGTAGAGGAACACCACGAGCAGCGCGTAGAACAGGCGCATCAGGCGGCGCGCACCCGTCGACGCTGCGGCATCCATCAGGCCGCCACGCTCCGCACGCGGACGTACCGGCCGAACAGCGCCATCAGTCCCGCGACGACGATGAGTAGGAACATCGCTAGGACGGAACCCGTCTGCCAGTCGGTGCCCCGGGTGAAGAGGTCCTGGATCGCGTTGCCGTACATGTAGCCGCTCGGTCCCCCCACCAGCAAGGGGGTCACGAACTCCCCGATCGTGGGAACGAACACGAACACGAAGGCTGCGACCACCCCGGGAAGACTCAGCGGGAGCGTGATGCGCCAGAACGTTCGGAGCCGGCTCGCCCCCAGGTCGCTCGCGGCCTCCAGGAGGCTCATGTCGAGGTTGTCCAGCGATACGAAGATCGGCAGCGCGACGAACGGGACCCAGACGTAGGCGAGGACCAACGTGACCGAGAACTGGCTGTTCAGCAGCCACGTGACCGGATGGTCCGAGCTCCGGAGGTGCACCGCGGAGAGGAACGAGTTGATCACGCCGGAGTACCCCAGGATCACCTCCCAGGCCAACACGCGGAGCAAGTAGCTCGTCAGGAACGGGGCGATGATCAACAACAGCAAGATGTATTTCCGCTTCCTGACGACGAGCGCGAGGAAATACCCGACCGGATACGCCAGGAGCACCACGATCAACGAGACCGTGAGCGAGATCCGGACAGACTTCCAGAAGAGCCCCATGTAGACGGAGCCGCCGACCAGGAAGCGCTTCCAGTCACCGAGCGAGAGCACGCCGGCGTCGGTCGGGAAGAGCTTGATCCCACCCACGCTGTAGACGGCGACGTAGACGACGGGGGCCAGGAAGAACAGCAGCAGCCAGAGCAGTGGCCCAGACAGGAGCCCCGCGGTCGACGCCCCATCGCGACGCCGCCACCGCCGGACGTCGTCGACCCGCTCCACGGCGGCGTGCTCAGGCCGCCTTGACCTGACCCCAGTAGTCGGCATACACGTCTCGCCGCGAGATCCAGGATTCGGGGTGGGAAAGCGGCGGCGAGAGCGCGGCCTGGAGGTTGTCGAGGTTCAGCGCTTTCACGACGCCAGAGGGAAGCTTCTTCAGATCGACCGTCGTGTTCGCATGACCGTAGTAGTAGTAGCTCTCGAGGAACGCTGCAGCTTTCACCGCGGACCACGTATCCGCGTATTCGTGCGCGTGGTAGTAGTTCTGCGAGTCCGCGAACAGCCCGAGTCCGCAGGACCAGTGGATCCGCCCCTCCTTCGGCTGCATGTAGACGGCGTTCATCCCCTGCGCGCTGGCGTACCCATACGCGTCCGGCCAGGCGTAGCCGATCCAGACGTCGCCGCGCTTGAACTTCAGCCAGAAGTCGTACGACTGGTCCCAGAAGAAGCTGACCAGGTCCTTCTTCGAGATCAGGAAGTCACGCTGCTGCGCGAGCTCATCGTCGGTCATCGTCCAGGGATCAGCGACCCCGTTGTAATAGCCCGCGATCACGAGCATCTCCAGCGTGTTGATCCACGCGATCCGCTTCGCGTAGCGAGAGTCCCACAGCAGGCTCCAGGAATCCTCGGTCGGCTGGACGTGGTCCGCGTTGTACATCGGAGCGATGTAGCCCCAGTCCTCCGGGATGAAGTATTGCTGCCCGTTGATCTGCCCGAACTGCTCGAGGAGCGGGCTCAGCTGCGAGTAGTTCTTGATCAGCGACGGGTCCCACGGCTGGACGAAACCACCGTCGACGTAGTCCTTGAACCGGTACGCGCAAGGGTGAACCACGTCATACGGTGCGTTGCCGGTCGCGACCTTCGTGAAGCCGTCGTCGTCGTTCGCGAACAGGATGAACTTCGGGGTGTCTCCTGTCGCCGCCTTGTAGGGATCGGTGAAGACCTGGACCTCTTGCTTCGGGTAGTACTCGCCGCCACCGTATCCGGCCCAGTCGAAGACCTTGAGTCCGCCCGGCTCTTGCGCGATCGGAGGTCGGGAGGCCCCGCTCGCAAGTGCCGCGCCCGACGTGGCCTTCTTGCACGATGCCAATACCCCGGCACCCGCCGCGATACCCGCGTAGCGCATGAAGTCTCGCCGTCGGAGTCTCTTCGCGATGAGCCGATCGAAGTCGTTCGCCATCTGTCTCCCCTCGAAGCCGCCGGACGGGCATCCGTATGATGCACGGGTCGGGTGCCGGCGGCTAGCCCTGGGAGATGCGTGGTTCGACGGCGTCACGGATGGGTGGTGGTGGCGCTCGCACTCGTGGCGGGCTTGGCCGCCTCTGCGGGATGTTCGAGCACCTCTGGGGCTGCTCAACCCTCGTCCGCGGGATCGGCGGGCTCCGCTCTGCCGATCCTCCCGACCGACGCCCTTCCCGGATACGTCGTACACGCAAGCGACGTGGACGCGTCGACGCTCACGGCCGACGCGCTCGATCCGGCCTCGCTCGATGTGGTCCTCGCTGACGCCGGGTTCGAGACCGGCGTCGAGCGGCGGTTCACCGCCCGGTGGAAGCCGATCACGGAGGTCGTCGCCCGGGCCCTCCGGTTCGGCTCCGCCGACGGAGCGACCGCCTACCTGGCGTGGCTCGGCGCGCACGGCGCGGACGTCCTGGGTTCGCAGACGCAGGTCTCATCCCCGCCCAGCCTCGCCGACGCGATCGCGTTCGCCCACGCGCCGTGCACGTCGTGTACGAAGGACACCCTCCAGTACTTCGCGGCCTGGACCCACGGCCGGTACGCCCTCACGTTGCTCGTCGGTGGCCCGCGCGCCGGCCGCTCGACGGCTGCGCCGCTCGCCGAGGAACTCGACGCGCGCGTCGGCGACGGGGCCTGACCCGTGGAGCTCGGTGGGTTCCGCGAGCTGGCCGCCGGTCTCGACCATCCCGAGGGCATCACGTGGGGGCCGGACGGCCGGGTGTACGCCGGCGGTGAGGCCGGCCAGATCTACGCGATCTCCCTCGAGGGAACCGTCGAGCAGATGGCGTCCACGGGCGGGTTCATCTACGGCGTGACGCCCGACGGGACGGTGCGGTGTACGCATGCGACTTCGGTCGCGCGGAGGTGGCGCGGATCGCGCCGTCGGGCGACGCGGAGACCTACTCGAAGGGGACGGCCGATCACCCGCTCCGCGTGCCGAACTTCTCCGCCTTCGACGACCGCGGGAACCTCTACGTCACCGACTCCGGTGCGTGGGGTAAAGACGACGGCCTCGTGTTCCGGGTCGAACCCGGCGGGGCGACCATCGTGTGGAGCGATGCGGTGCCGCGGTTCCCGAACGGGTGCTGTCTGAGCGCGGACGCCGGCTGGCTCCACGTGATCGAGTCCCACGGTCGCTGCGTGTCGAGGATCCCGATCGGCGACGATGGCTCCGCCGGACCTCCGGAGGTCGTCGTCGAGCTTCCGGGCTCCCAGCCGGACGGGATCGCCTTCGCCGATGACGGCACGCTTTTCGTCGGCTGCTACCGGCCGGACCGCGTCTATCGGATCGAACCGGACGGCGAACCGGAGGTCCTCGCGGAGGATCCAGACGGGATCGTGTTGAACCAGCCGACGAACGTGGCGTTCATCGGGCCCGGGCTCGATCGACTGGCGATCGCGAGCCTCGGCGGGTGGAGCGTGGTCGTGGCCGACGTCGGGGTTCGAGGCTTGCCGCTTCGGTATCCGCATCTCTGAGCGATACTCAGGTGATGGTTGCGCCCCCGTACGTCGCGGTGATCGGAGCGAGCAACGCGACGGAATGGGAGCTCGCATCGGCGGAACGCGTGGGTCAGCTGCTCGCGGAGGCGGGGTGCGTCCTGGTGTGCGGGGGCCTCGGTGGGGTGATGGATGCCGCCGCCCGCGGCTCCGCCGCGGGCGGCGGCATCTCGATCGGCATCCTCCCGGACAACGAGCGCGACTCCGCGTCGCGGCACCTGACCGTGGCGATCGCGACCGGCTTCGGTGAGGCGCGCAACGTGATCGTCGCGCGGAGCGCCGACGCCGTGATCGCGGTCGGCGGGGAGTTCGGCACGCTCTCGGAGATCGCGCTCGCGCTCAAGATGGGCAAGCCCGTGATCGGGGTGGGGACGTGGGAACTCGGACGGGACGACCTCGCACGGGACCCGATCGTCCGCACCGAGACCCCAGATGACGCGGTCACGCAGCTTCGCACGCTGCTCCCACAGATGTCGTAGGCCGTGCGGGGTTGACCGGCGCCTGATCCGGGCGCACCATCGCTACCGTGCTCGATGCTTCCCTGATCTTCATCGTGCTCGCGGTCGCATGGTCGGCCGTTGCGATCGAGCTCGTGGTCGAGAGCGCGAGGACGGGAGCGCGTGAGCTGGTGGCGTTCGGCTCGGTCCTGGCCGCGCCCGGCGCCACCGTGGGGATCTGGATCCTGTGTGGAGTGTCGGCCTCCGCTGCGCTCGCCATGGTGACCGCGGTCGCGTACGTCCGCGGACGCCGGCTCGAGCGCCGGATGGCCGCGGAGCTCGACGAGCGCTGGGAGGAGATCTCCGAGCGCAGCGCCAGTGACGCGACCCGGATACGGTTGCTGTCCTGGCGTGTCGCCGAGCTCCAAACGTTGGCGGACCGGCTGACGGCCGACCGCGCGGCGAGGCGCACCGGGCCACCGCGGCTCGTCGTGGTGCCCGACTCGCCGAAGGATGTGGCCAGCGGCCGGTAACGTCGCGGATCGCCGCCCTTCACGAGGCGTGGGCAGGGTGCCTCATCGACCGCGGAGCTTCGCGACACCGTTGCGGAGCGTCACCTTCTCGCCCGGAGCTAATCCGAACGCAAGCAGCGCCGGCACGTAGGCGACGCCGCCGAGCAGCGAGACCGTCACCAGCTGCACGTACCACTTCGTGTCGGCGACCGCTAGGTGCACGCCGAGCATCACGACCGCGCAGACCGCGGCCGGCACCACGAGCCGGGCGTAGGTGCGATCCCACGGGAAGATGCCGACGAACCGTCGAACGAGCGCCAGGCGGAGCCAGTTCGATGCCGCGATCGTGATCGCCTGCGCGGCCGCGGCGCCGTCGATCCCGAACCGGGGGACCAACACCCACGCGAGCGTCAGGTCGAGCGCCGCGGAGACGGCGTAAACCACCAGGTCCCAGCCGGTCCGACCGGCCATGATCAGGACGAACCCGGCCGCCCCGACGCTCACGTTGATCGCCTGCCCGATCACGAGGATCCGGAGGGCATCGCTGCCGCTCGCGAACCGACCGCCGCCGAACACCTGCAGGATCGCCTGCGGCACGATCAGCATCAGCAACAGCAACGGGATCGTCCCGGCCACGGTCCACCGCGTGATCGCCTTGAACAGGGCGTCCAGCCGGTCGCGTTCCCCGCGTGCGTGCAGGTCCGCGACGAATGGCGAGAACACGTACGAGACCGCGGTGAGGAACAGCACCATCGCGAGCGCGACACGCACGCACGCCGAGTAGACGCCCACCTCCTCGGCCGTGACGTAGCCGGCACCGATGAAGTGGGACGCGACGAAATAGTCGATCCAGAACAGGCCCTGCGAGAGGAGGGCGGCGGGCGCGCGGGGTGCGCCGTAGCGCACGAGCGTGCCTGCCGTCCCCGGCTCGAGCTCCTCGCGGGTGGGCTCGCCGCTGATCGAGCTCCAGAAGAACCGCGCCGCCACCGCCGAGAGGCACCACGATCCGGCGTATGCCCACACCGCCATCGCCTCGGTCTTCTGGATCTGCCAGAAGACCAGCATCAGGACGATCCAGAGCAGCGGCTGGGCCATCCACTGCACGTAGAGCGTGTGGCGCATCACCTTCAGCCCGCGGCTGCCCGCGACCCAGACGTAGGTCAGCGCCACGAACGGGATCGCGGCGGCGGCCGCGCGGAGCGCGGCCGCCGTGGCCCCCGCCGTCTGCGCGTCCCCGAGCGCCCGGCCGACCGGTCCGGCGACCAGATACACGACGACCCCGACCGCGATCGAGATCGCCGCCGCGATCTCGGTCGCCCGTCCCACGAGCGGTCGGATCCGTCCCGGATGCCCGGCCCCCACATCGATCGCGACGTACCGGACCGCGGCCATGTCCATCCCGAACCGCGTGCCGGCCGCGACGATGAACGCGAACTGCGTCCCGATCGTCACGATCCCGAGCGCGACGGCCCCCGCGCCGCCCCCGCCGAACGAGCGCGCGATCAGGATGTTCGCCGCGAACGTGCCGACCACGAAGACCGCCAGCCCGACGATGTTCTGCGCGGTCCCGGCCGCGAGGACGCGGTAGTCCTTGCCGCCGGTCCCCGAGAAGACGCCGGGAGGACGCGCGGCCGCCTCGAGCTGGCCCTCTTCCTCCATGTCCACGGGCGGGAAGTATCCCAGGGGCCCTCAGGCCGACGCCGCGTCGGTGCGAGCGACCCACGGTCTCGCCCCGAGCTCCTCGAACCCCGCGCGCGCGGCGGCGAACGAGTTCGCCGCCTCGCGCTCCCGGCATATCGCCCGCAGGCAGCGGCCGCGGCCGAGGGCCGCGGCCGCCGCCTCGAACGTGCACCCGAACGATCGCCAGCGCTCCTCCACGTCGGCGTAGCGCGATGCCGCCTCGTCGGTGTCGCCGTCCATCTCCGACACGGTGGCGTTCGTCGCGTCCGCGTACAGCCGCTCGAGCGGCGTCGTCACCTCGAGCTCGCCGATCAGCCGCGCGAGCTCCACGTCGCCGAGGTCGAGACACACCCGGACCGCCGACGTCGCGTTCGTCGCCCGGTAGGTCGCAACCAGGCCGCGCGTCGCCTCCTCGAACTCGGCAACGAACGCGCGCGCTGCCGCTCGGTCCCCCCGTGCCATCGCGATCCTCGCCGCGACCGTGGCGGCGAGCGCGAGCATCTGCTGCTCGCCGGTTCGCCGGGCGGGGCCGATCAGCTCTTCCGGATCGTCCAGTTCGTCTCCCTCGCCGCGGGCGAGCAGCAGACCCGCGCGCGTGCTCCTCAGCACGACCAGCAGCGGGGGCTCGACGCGATCGGAGCCGAGCCGGAGGAGCTCGCCCACCCGGCGGAGGGCGTCGTCCCAGCGACCGAGCTCCACCAGGGCGCTCAGTGATGCCACCTTCGCCTGCGTCCCCTGGTTGAACGCGCCGCGGTGCTCCGCGAGCGTCACGGCCTCCTCGTAGGCATCGAGGCCGGCTGCGGGACCGCTCATCAGGGAGAGCCATTCGGCGACGTACGTGTGGGAGATCACGATGTCCGAACCGCTCCCGCGCGCCGTTGCGATCTCCAACGCCTCCCGAAGATCGTCCAAGCCGCCGACGTCGCCGGCGGAGCACCGTCCATCGCCGCGAACGTGCAGCGCCACGATCATGACCTCGGGAGCATCGAGGACACGGCCGAGCTCGAGCCCACGCTCCGCCAACGTCAGGGAATCCTCCAGATGGCCCGCGAACATCTCCTCTTCCGCACGGAACGCGAACGCCTTGGCCAGCTCGACGCCGGGCGGGAGCGGCTCCAGGAGGGCGACGGCCTCGTCGTACGCGGCTCGCGCGCTCGCGGCCTCGCCGAGCGCGCCGAGCTGCACGGCGAGCCGAACGAGCGCGTCCCCGACCCTGCGGGGGTCACCACCGATCCGCTCCAGGGTCAGCGAGGCCTGGAGTCGCGAGAGAGACTCGAGGCCCGGCAGCATGCCGGCGTACCGGCCGAGCACGCCGGTCCGCGCCAAGGTGTACGCGAGCGCCTCGGAGCGTTCGGGCGCGAGGGGGCGAGCCCGGTCGTAGAGCGCGAAGGCGCCGGCCTCGTCGACGCGGGCCGTCAGGTCGCCGGCGGCGATGAGCCAACGGACCGCCGGCTCGCGTGCGGCGGCTCCGACCTCGCTCTCGTCGATCGCCCCAGCCAGCTCGGCAGCGCTCGCGAAGTGGTTCGCCAGGAGGTCGGGCGATCCACGCGCGAGCGAACCGGTCTCCCCCTCGAGCCACCGGCCGGCCTGCAAGTGCTTGGCGGCGCGGATCCGGCGCGGCAACCGTTCGTACGCCACCTCGCGGATCAGGGCGTGCGTGAAGCCGTACTCCGGCTCGCCGTGGATCAACGACGAGACGGACGAGGAGACGAGGCCGCGTCGGATGCTCTCCGCGAGCGCCTCGAGGATCGCCGGACGGTCGCCCTCGCCGTCGGCGAGTGCGAGGAGCGCGCCGGGCCAGAAGGCGGTGCCGACCACCGCCGCGTCCTGCAGCATCGCGCGATGTGTGCGCGGGATCGCATCGAGCCGGGCGCCGATCACGGCACGAACGGATGTCGGCACCGCCGCGGTCCTGCCGCCGCCGGGGGTCTCCGCCAACATCCGGACGAGCTCGAGGGCGAAGAGCGGGTTGCCGCCCGAACGCGCGACCACGGCCTCCCGGACGTCCTCGCTGACGGGTGTGGCCCCCGCTACCCCGTCCACGAGCTCCCGCGTCTCCTCCCTCGAGAGCTCCGAGAGGTGGATCTCGGCGCCGGGCAAGGCCTCGCGCTCCTCCGACCCGTCCCCCGGGCGCCCGGTGCAGACCACCAGCAACGGGGAATCGGCGAAGGCCTCCACCAGGCGTCCGATCGCGTCCAGGAGCGCGGGCTCGGCCCAGTGGATGTCCTCGATCGCGATCACGGCCGGGGCACCCGCCGACGCGTAGAGCAGGAGCCTCGCGCACGCGGCGGCCGACTCCGCCGCAGGGATGGACACCGGATCTCCGTCGGCTCCTCCGGTCTCGAGGCCGAGCAGCGGCTCCAACCGGGCGAGCAACCAGGCCCGTTCCGTGGCGGCGGGCTCCGCGCGCCCCGAGCGCCCGGAAGGTCACGTCTTCCCCGTACGGCGCGCACGCTCCGGCGAACCACGTCATGTCCGGAAGCGTCCGGCGCAGCTCCAGGAGCAGCCGGGTCTTCCCGACGCCCGGGGGAGCGATCACGGTCACGGACGAGCCCGTCCGCTCCGAGACCGTCCGGTCGAAGAGCTCGTGCAGGAGCGTGAGCTCCCGGCCTCGGCCGACGAGGGGCGTCGGCTCGGGACCGCCCTCCGGCTCGTCCCGTTCCCCGAGCACGCGCCAGACCTCGACCGGCGCGGCCTTGCCCTTGGCGCGGAACGCGGGCAGCTCCTCGACGTCGAACCGGTCGCGGACGGCTCGCCGCGTTTCCCCGCCGATCACCAGGTCGCCGGGCGGGGCAACCGACTGCATCCGACTCGCCGTGTTGACCACGTCGCCGGCGACGGCCTCCCCCACCTGCGGCCCGTGCCCGGCGGTCACGACCGCATCGCCCGTGTTCACGGCGACGCGAGCGGACCCATGCGGGACGGTGGCGAGGAGGTCCAAGGCCGCGCGCACCGCTCGCTCGGGGTCGTCCTCGTGCGCGACCGGCGCGCCGAACACGCCCATCGCGGCGTCACCGATGAACTTGTCGAGCGTCCCGCCGAACCGTTCGATCGCGGCCTTCGCCGCCGTGTGGAAGGGGATCAGCGTCCGGCGAACGTCCTCGGGGTCGGCTTCGTCCGACCGCTCCGTGAACCCCACCAGATCCGCGAACAGGACCGTGACGACGCGCCGTTCCTCGGTCGGCGCCGGCTCCAGCGACGCCCCGCAGGCCATGCAGAACCTCGCCGCCCCGGGGTTGTCCGTCCCGCACGTCGAACAGACAGGCACGCGGCGAGTGTAGGCAGCCGCGCCGTGGCGGCGCCGAACCGTTCTCCTCACTCGGCCGTACCTCCTACACAGAACCCGGAATGGAGGATCCATGCTTCGCATGACTCTGCTTGCCCTCGCGGCCGCGCTCACGTTGGTCGCGTGCTCGAACAGCTCCTCGTCCACCCCACCGGCCGCGGGCGGCACCTCGACGACCACCTCGTCCGGCTCGACCGTCCAGGTCACGAACTCCGCCCAGTACGGCTCGATCCTCGTAGACGCACAGGGCAACGCGCTCTACCTCTTCGAACAGGATCCGGGGAAGACGAGCGCCTGCACCGGTGCGTGCATCACGACCTGGCCGCCGCTCACGGCCAGCGGGTCGCCCACCGGCGGCACCGGCGTCGACGCGAGCCTCCTCGGGACCGCGAAGCAGGCCGACGGGTCGAACCAAGTGACCTACAACGGCCACCTGCTCTACACGTTCACGGGCGACGCGGCGGCCGGCGACACCACCGGTGAGGGCGAAGAGGGCTTCTTCCTCGTCTCCGCGACCGGCGACAAGGTCGCCCAGCCGATGGCCGCGAGCAGCAGCAGCGGCGCGTACCACTATTGATCTCGGAGGTCGCGCCGGCGCTGCGCGAAGAAGTGTGACAAGAACACCCGTTCCGCTTGACGCCTCGCACGCCGCGACCGTAGGGTTCGCAGTGCCCTGATCGGATGGAACCGGGGACGGGGGAAGGCAAGGGACGCTAGCCGATACCCCGGGGTCCCGGACTGGCCGCAAGGTTAGTTCGTCCGGAACTGTCCGATCGGGGCACTTTTCATGCCCGATCCTCGCTTCGTCTCGCTGGACTTCCTGTACACGCCGAGTCGCGACGTCGCCGCCGACCTCGCCGTTTTCGAAGACGTGCTCGGAGCCCGCATCCGCTTTGCGATCGACGGGATGGGCACGCGGGTGGCGGCGGTCGAACTTGCCGAGGGCGCGCCGCTCGTCCTGCTCGCCGATCACCTGTCGGGAGAACGATCGATCGCCGTGTTCCGCGTCGACGACCTCCAGGCAGCCATGGACGACCTGCGATCGCGCGGCTGGAGCCCCGTCCATCCCTTCGAGATCCCGCAGGGCCCCTGCTGCTCGTTCACGACCCCCGGCGAGCATCGGATCGCGCTGTACCAACTGACGAGGCCGGAAGTCGCCGAACATTTCGAAGGACGTCGCGACTTCTGATCGCGTGATCGCGGACCGGGCGTCAATCGACCCGCGTGGGATGCCGATGACTTCCGGGTGATCCCTCCGGTACGCCGTTCCCGGAAAGGAACCTCTCATCGCGCTCGGTGAAGCCTTCGACACCGTTCTGACCGCGGCACGGACCGGGGCGGAGTGGGCCTGGCGCGAGCTCTATCGAGAGACGGCGCCGTCGGTCGACCGGTACCTGAGAGCGCGCGGGGTCCGCGACGCGGATGACGTGGTCGGCGACACCTTCGTCAATGTGGTCCGCTCGATCGACGGCTTCGTGGGGGACGAGACCGCCTTCCGCGCATGGGTATTCGCGATCGCTCGGAACCGGGCCACCGACGAGCTGCGACGCGTGATCCGCCATCCGAGCGCACCGACGCCCATCGAGGAGCTGGAGGCCCGTGGTCCGCGCGGAGACGTCGAAACCGAGGCGATGGAAGGGCTCGCGTCCGAACGGATCGGTCGTGTCTTGGGCGCGTTGACCGCGGATCAGCGGGACGTCCTCCTCCTCCGGATCGTCGGCGGGCTCTCGATCGACCAGGTCGCGGCCGCGGTGGGACGCAAACCCGGCGCCGTGAAGATGTTGCAGGCACGCGGTCTAGCATCGATCAGGCGAGAGATCCAGCGAGGGGCCGTGACCTTATGAGCACCTCCGACGTTCCTCCTGACGAGATGGGTTGGGATCCGAACGCGACCGATGATGCGCTCGAGCGGATGCTGTCCGGTCAGGCGCCGGCGGACGACGAGTGGCGTGAGCTCGTCGGATTCGTCGAGGACCTCCATGAGGCGGTGCCGGCACGCCCCCTCGCCTCCGAGGACCTCCATGTGGCCGCGATGGTCGAGACCTCCCACCTCCGAGCCGACAATGGCGACCCGGTCGCGAGGCCGGTCAGCAACGCCGACGCACCTGCCTGGCAGGTGTCGCGGCTGCCGAAGCGAAGGAGGAGACCGATGAAGAGATCGACCCGATCGCTGTTGAGGGTGCTTGCGCCCATCGCAGCGGTCCTGACCGTGATGGGCAGCATGGCGGTAGCGGGCGCCTTGCCCCACACCGTGCAGAAGGCGGTTTCGCACGCGGCCGGCAGCGTCGGCCTTAGCCTTCCCGGGGACGACGAGAGCACCGACGTACCCGGCGAGGACGACCAGGGCGAGAACGACGACAGCCAGGGCGACAACAACAACCAGGGCGAGGCCTCTCCGACGCCGGTCGTCACGCCGAGCGATCAGGGCGACCAGGGCGAGAGCTCGGACACCCAGAGCTCTGCCGACGTCCAGGGCGAGAACGACGACAGCCAGGGCGACAACAACAACCAGGGCGAGGACACGCAGACCAGCGACACGAGCGGCGGGGACTCGCAGAGCGGCGACACCCAGAGTAGCGACACTCAGAGTGGCGACTCGCAAGGCGGCGGAGACTCGCAGAGCGGCGACTCGCAAGGCGACTCCCAGGGTGGCGGAGACTCGCAGGGCGACTGAGACCACAACCCCCCAACGAGCGCGAGGGGTCGCGAACGCGACCCCTCGCACTCATGGAGAGACGCGTCACTCGCCCAGGGCCGGGGCAGGTCGCATGGCTCGCGTGCTGCGATGCTCGAACGGAGATGACGAGCCTCACCCCACGGAGCCTTCGGAGCGCCGCGCGGCGCCTCGCCGGGACCGACCCGGTGCTCGGAGCATCGGTCGAGCGATTCGGGCCGCCGCCGCTCTGGGCGCGTGAGCCGAGCTATGCGACCCTCGTCCACCTGATCCTCGAACAGCAGGTGTCGCTCGCGTCGGCGCAAGCCGCCTTCGATCGGCTCGTGGTCGCGATCGGCGAGCCGACCCCGACGGGATTGCTGACGCTCGACGACGTGCAGCTCCGCACGATCGGCTTCAGCCGGCAGAAGGCGGGCTACGCGCGAGACCTGGCCGCCACGCTCACGGAGGGCTTCGACCTGGACGGGCTCGCGAGCCTGCCGGACGATGCCGTCCGCGGGGAACTCGTCCGGCTCCGGGGCATCGGCCGATGGACCGCCGACGTCTACCTCACGATGTGCCTGCTGCGTCCCGACGTCTGGCCGCACGGGGACCAGGCGCTCGCGACCGCGGCGGTGGAGGTCGCGGACCTATCGCACCGTCCGACGTTCACGCAGCTCGCGGAGATGGCGCAGCGATGGCGGCCGTACCGCGCCGTCGCGGCACGGATCCTCTGGCACCACTATCTCCGCGTGCGCGGCATGCCCGTCGACTGAGAGGCGGCGCGGCGATCACCGCGGGGGACTCCGCGCGTCCGACGGAGCGCGGCGTCAGGGAGAGCTCGACGCGCTGAGGTTCGCGCACTGGGGCGCCTTGGAGAACGCGGCGTCCAGCTTGTCACCGGTGAACTTGCTCAGGTCCTGCCCGAACCCCGCCAGGTCGGTCTGGAACTTCTGAAGGAGGGGTTGGAACGCCGCCGCGAAGGCGGCTTCGCTGATGGTCGGCAGGTCGGCCGATTGATCGCGGAGCGACTGCATGTCCGACTGGAGGGTCGAGAACTCATCCTTCAGGGTCGATGCCGCCGCCTGCCCGTCCGAAACGTCGGGCACGCCGAGCGACTGGATCTTCGTCACGATCGCTTGGGTGTCCTGGACCATCCCGTCCAGGAAGTCGAGCCAGGCTTGCTTCACGGCCGCGATGTCGGTGCCGGCCGCCTTGAACGCGTCCTGTCGCTGCTTGACCGCGTTCGCGAAGTCCTGGAAAGCGCCGCACACCCCGTTGACGTAGGCAGTGGCCGAGAGACCCGCACTCGCACCCGTGGGCGCCGAGGTCGACGCGGCAGCGGACGACGACGAACTGCATCCCACGGCGAGCACCGTCACCGCCAGCAGCAGCGACACGGCAACTCGGCGATCCAGGTTCTTCACCGGCCAACCCTATCTGACCGAACCGAGCGACTTGGTTATGGGACGCCGATCCGCCGAGGAGCGTCACCGACGGCGGTGCGGTCCTCGGCCGCGATCGCCACGTGCGATGCGGTCGTGACCGGACTCCCCGGTAGATCGCGAAGTCATCCAGCCTCTCCGCCCCGTAGTGGACGTCGTCGTCCTGGACAATGCAGCGCCACGTATCCGAGCGGAGCCAATGCCGCCGTGTAGAGCCGCCAGCTCTAATCAAGGTCTTCGACCACGAAGAGCACGTGGTCGACGATGATCCGCCGCTCGGGCATCGGTTGACCCTCTCTCCGACGAAGGACTCGAACTCAGGACTGAGGTCAGATCTCCGGGAGGGCCCCTGCTCGGATGTACCACCGTGGCACCGACACAGCCAGGGAGAGCCCTAAACGATTCGCGAGCAGCATCGCATGGCGCTCGGTTCCTTCGATCGGGATCAGCTCGGCGATCCGAGCGCGCTCTGCTCGGTAGCCGGACGTGTACTCGATCACCTTTCCCACGAGTTCGACCCGGCCGAGGATGACGTCTGATCCAGACGGCTCCACCACGGATACCAGCGTCTTCATCGCGTAGAAGCCGCATGAGCAATCTTCGCCGGGGGGGAGATGAGGATCATCGCAATCGGCGCATGGCTTGCTCCTGAGCCCGAGGGCCACCTGCTGTCGGCAGACACATCGTCCGAGGGCATCGAGACGCGGCTTACGGACATCGGCCGGGCGACGGCACGTGGCAGAAACCCAGCCCTTCTGCGCTCCGTCCCAGGCCGACCTACCGGCTGGATCGGGCGTGCCGATCGGGAACAGTGAGCCGCCGTGGCGATCGACCGCGAAGTGCCAAGCCCGATAGCCGATCAGCGGGTCGATCGCGTCCGGGACGCGTTCGAGACCCTGCATCGATCAGGCTGGGTCGAGCTGGCGCCGGGGGTCCGGGAGCGGATCCGGCATCGGCTCAACCGGCACTGAGACTTCGGTCGGCGGGGGCTCCTCGATCGGCTCGATGTACACCGTTCGCACCTGCTCACCGATGTTCATGGCGCCTCCCTCCCTGTGGGACGAGGGTCGTCCGTCCGTGTCCCCCATTTTACCGACACAGGTTCCGGGAGCGTCAAGCCTTATTCGATGTAGCCGAGCCCCCGCAGATGCTCTTCCATCTCGTCGGCTTCGGTGTCGGACACCTGAGCTTCGTTGGCCCCCATCCCCGGGATACCCGAAGCAGACGCCTCGCGCGCGACCAGCTCCGCCGACGACCCCACGATCTCGTGCAATACGCGGCCAGCGGGCTTTACCGCGGTGGGCGCACCGAGCGCCGCCACCAGTGTCGGCGCCATGTCGATCAGCGCCGGCGGCGATTCGAACGGCTTCACGTCCGGACCGACCGCCACGATCGTGCCCTCGATCCGGTGGTCGCCGCTTACCCAGTCGGCGTCCTCGAGCGCGGTCTTCGCGTGCGTGAGCGAGTACCCCTCGTTCGGCACCATCAGGATGTCGGGCGCGGTGTCCGCGAACCGGCCCTTGAAGATCTCCTCGCGCTTGTAGATCTCCTTGACGGGCGTCTTGCCGGTCTTCGGATCGACGAACGACCCCAGGCGGTCCAAGAGCTCGTCGCGGACCTTGTCGAAGTCGCCGGGGTCGACGATGCCGTCGATCTCGCGCCCCGCGAGGTTCACGCTTACGCCCTCGCAGGTGGAGCGGATCGTCGTGTACGCCTTCGTCTTCGACCAGTTCACCGACTGCGGCAGGGCGACCTTCCCGTGCAGCCCGAGCGTGTCGTAGACCTTCCGT
>WNGD01000062.1_pt1 | contig 87889 bp, 97 predicted proteins | sample 5400671 | NCBI WGS metagenome assembly WNGD01 (sample SAMN13153369, study PRJNA577476) | soil metagenome | isolation source: 40 cm soil or saprolite under grassland replicate 2 | place: USA:California | collected 2016-06-15
AGGTGGATGATCCCGACGCGGCCGTCGACGTGCGGCGCGATCCCGCGGACATCCGGGTAGCCGATCGAGTGGTCGCCGCCGAGGACGACAGGGAAGACTCCCTGGCCGACGACGAACGAGACGGCGCGGTCGATCTGGTCGAAGCTCTTCTCGAGGTTCGAGGGGATGACAAAGACGTCGCCGAGGTCGACCAGATCGAGCTCCTCCTCGAGGTCGACCGCCATGTCGACGGAGTAGGAGTCGTACAGGGCCGAGATCCGGCGGATCGCCTGCGGACCGAAGCGGCAGCCGGCGCGGTACGTCGTTCCCATGTCGAACGGCGCTCCGAGGACGGCGACCTCGTGCTTGCCGACCTCGTGGACGTCCTCGACGTAGGGAGCCTTGAGGAACGTGTTGATGCCGGCGAAGGCCGGTTGGTGCCCCCGAGCGAAGGTGGAGATCGTCCGGTCCTGCACCGACGCCGCCGCCTCGAGGCCGTACTCCAGCCCGCGCTCGATCGCTTCACGCTGCTTCCGGTCGGGTATGTCGGCGAGTTTGCGGATGTTCCGCATGCCCCTGAAAGGCGCGCCGTCTCGTTTCCCGTCCTCCTCAGCCATCGCTCCTCCTCTCGGTCAGATGTTGTAATAACAACTTGACACCCAGGCGGCAAGCCTTGACTTCTCTACGTCGGCGACGGACTTCCTTTCCGACGACGAGGCGTGTTATCGTCGGCCGACTGCCAGCCCTTCGAGGGGCATAACCTGGAGGAGAAGTGGCTGTAGAGACAAGCATGCCGATTCTCGGCGACGAACAACCCGAGTACGCCGAGAAGCGGGAGGAGCTGCGGGAACGTGGCGTCCGTTACTGCCTCGCCGCCTACACCGACGTGCACGGCATCGGGAAAGCGAAATGCGTGCCGATCGACCACTTCGCGGAGATGATGCGCGGCTCGGAGCTCTTCACAGGGGCCGCGCTGGACGGGCTCGGCCAGGAGCCGTCCGACGACGAGCTTTCGGTGCGGCCCGACCTCGGCCAGATCGTCCAGTTGCCGTGGCGACCGGATTTCGCCTGGGCCCCCGGCTTCCTCTACTACCACGGGGAGCCGTGGCCGATGTGCAGCCGCGTCGTCCTCCAGCGGGCCGTCGACCGCGCCGCGGCGCTCGGCCTCACCTTCAAACTCGGAATCGAGACCGAGTTCTACCTCGTCCGCCGCGAGGACGGCGCGATCGTACCGGCCAACCCGGCCGACGTCCTCGAGAAGGCGGCATACGACATCGTCGACCTCCTGGCGAACATGCCGTTCATGGACGAGGCGATCGGCTACATGAACGCCCTCGGCTGGGACGTCCACTCCTTCGACCACGAGGACTCGAACTCGCAGTTCGAGTTCGACTTCTCGTACACCGACGTCATGTCGATGGCCGACCGGCAGACGCTCTTCCGGATGATGATGAAGGAGCTCGCCCGCCGGCACGGCGTCGAGTTCACGATCATGCCGAAGCCGTATGCGAACCGAACCGGAACGGGCGGGCATTTCAACATGTCGCTCGCCGACAAGGCGTCGGGGGAGAATCTCTTCGCCGACCCCGACGACCCCCGCGGCTGCGGCGTCTCCCGGCTCGCGTACCAGTTCATCGCCGGGGTACTCCGCCACGCCCCCGCGCTGACTGCCCTGGCCTCGCCGACGGTGAACTCGTACAAGCGCCTCGTGAAAACCGGTTCGATGACCGGCTTCACCTGGGCGCCGATCTTCATCTCGTACGGGCGAAACAATCGAACGCACATGCTCCGCGTCCCGATGACGAGCCCGCGGGTCGAGAGTCGCGCCGTCGACTCCACGTCGAATGCCTACCTCGCGGCCGCCGGCTACCTCCAGGCCGGGCTCGAGGGCATCGAGAACGAGCTCGACCCCGGGGAGCCGCTGCCGCAGAACATGTATGTGCTGAACGAAGCCCAACTGCAGGAGCTCGGCGTCCGCACGCTCCCGCGGACGCTGCTCGAGGCGGTCGAGGCCCTCGACGCGGATCCGTTCATCGAACGAGTGCTCGGCCCGGAGCTCAAGGCGGCGTTCGTCGACCTGAAGACCCAGGAGTGGTGGGACTACCACAACGCCGTCTCGCCGTGGGAGATCGATCGCTACCTGACCTTCTTCTAGGGCGACGCGCAGCATGTTCCGGAAGAAAGACCGGGGAAACGAGTTCACGATCTTCTTCGCGACGGACGTCCACGGCTCGAACGTCTGCTTCAAGAAGTTCATCGGCGCCGCGAAGTTCTACGAGGCCGACGTGCTCGTCCTCGGCGGGGACGTGACCGGCAAGATGGTCGTCCCGATCGCACGGCAGGCTGATGGAAGCCACCTCACCTCGTTCGCGGGCAAGGAGGTGCGGCTCACGACGGCCGACCAAGTCTCGGACTTCGAGCGGCGGATCGGCGACATGGGCTTCTACGCGCACGTGGTGAGCGAGGAGGAGTTCCAGAAGCTCCGCGAGCAACCGGAGGAACAGGAGCGGCTCTTCCACTCACTCATCGAGGCGCGGCTCGAGCAATGGATCGACTACGCGCGACCTCGCCTTTCGGACCAGGGCGTCAAGTGCTTCGCAGCTCCCGGAAACGACGACTCATTCTTCATCGACCAGCTTCTCGGAGAGTCGGGCGTGATCGAGCTCCTCGAAGGACGCGTCGTCGAGCTCGACGGGCTCGAGATCCTCACGACCGGCTGGTCGAATGAGACACCGTGGAAGACCGAGCGCGAGTGCAGCGAGGACGAGCTCAAACAGCGGATCCTCCCCATGATCGATCAGCTCGCAGAGCCGCGCTCCGCGATCTTCAACATCCACGTCCCTCCGTACGGCACGGCGCTCGACCAGTGCCCCGAGCTCGACGAAGAGCTCCGGCCAGTCCACAAGGGCGGAAACCCGGTGATGACGTCGGCCGGATCCACGACTGTCCGCGAGCTGATCGAGACGTACCAGCCCATCCTCGGCCTCCATGGGCACATCCACGAGGGGCGGGGTACCGCTCGGCTTGGACGAACGGTCTGCGTCAACCCGGGTTCGAACTACAGCGAGGGCGTACTGAACGGGTCTCTTATCCGGATCAAGGCAAGAGAAGTCAAGGACGTACACCTGACCCAGGGCTGAGGAGGAGCGATGGCGGCAACGACAAGTGGCGACAGAGTCTTCCTGCGGAAGGCGTCGGGCCTCATCAAGACGGCTTCGAACACCGACGTCTTCATCTACGACATCGGACTCGTGAGCATAGGCCTCGGGCTCGGGTTCCTCCTCTTCTTCGGGCCGGCCGTCTACCTCGGCGGCAACCTCTACGTCGGCACCCTGCTTGCGGGCGCCGCGATGATCCTCGTCGGGCTGGGCATGATCTGCTGGACGGTCACCATCCCGCGCTCGGGTGGGATCTACAACTTCGGCACGCGGAGCATGTGGCCGCCGCTCGCGTTCACGCTGAGCTTCGTCGAGGTCTCCGCGTGGCTCTTCTACGGATCGTTCGGCGCCGTCTACCTGACGCAGCTCGGGATCGCGCCTGCCGTCACGACGGTCGGGATCATCTCGAACAACTCGGGCCTCGAAAGCTTCGGCACCGACCTCGCCGGGAAGTGGGGAACGTTCGGGATCGGCTCGGGCGCGCTCATCATCGGCGCGATCATCCTCGCGAGCGGCATGCGCCGGTTCTTCTTCTCCCAGAAGGTGATGTTCACGATCGCCCTGGTGGGGACGCTCATCTTCCTCGGCACGCTCCTCGCGACCTCTCGGAGCGATTTCGTCGGGGCCTTCAACAGCCTGATGGGCAAGCGCCTGAGCGTCGGGCCGGACGCCTACCACGGCGTCGTCTCCGCCGCCCAGAAGGCCGGCTGGAGCGATCCCGGCTTCGACTGGAAGCAGACGATCTACCTCGCCAACTGGGCCTTCCTGCCGCTGATCGGCGGCGCCTTCTCGATCTCGATCGGCGGCGAGATCAAGCAGGTGACGAAAGGTCAGACGATCGGAATCCTCTCGGCGATCGTCGGATCGGTCGTCGTCTGGTTGATCTCCTTCGCTCTCGTCTTCCGGACGATGGGCTCGCACTTCCTCGGCGCGGTGACGTACTCGAATCTGAACGCAGTCAAGGGCGCGTCCACTCCGGTGACCCCCTTCCCGACCCTCCTCACCGGGCTGGGGGTGAGCTCGGTCGCGCTGACGATCCTGATCGCGCTCGGCTTCATCGGGTGGATCTGGCTCTGGATCCCGACGCAGATCCTCTATCCGACGCGGGCGATCGTCGCCTGGTCGCTCGACCGGGTCGCGCCCGATGCCCTTGGAAAGGTGAGCGACCGGACGCACACGCCGATCCCGGCGATCGTGTTCTCGCTCGCGGGGGGGATCACGTTCGTCGGCCTGCTCACGTTCACGACCTTCTTCCAGCTCGTCATCTTCATCGAGGTCGCGGTGCTCGCCTGGGCGATCGTCCTGCTCGCCGGCGTCTTCTTCCCGTACCGCCGGCCCGACATCTACGAGAAGAGCCCGATCGCGAATCTGAAGATCGCCGGCCTACCGGTGATGACCGTTGCCTGCGCGCTCGGTGCGATCGCCGCCTTCCTCTTCTTCTTCGACCTGTTCTTCGACAGCTTCGCGGCCGGACACTCGCGTCACAGCATGGAGGTGCTGATCGGCTGGTTCGTGGGAGCCTTCGTCCTCTACTGGGTCCTCTGGTTCTGGCGCCGCCGTCAAGGCGTCAACGTCGACCTCGCCTTCAAGGAGATCCCGATCGAGTGAGCGCAGACTTCCTGGACCGATTTCCGGATTTCGCGCTGCCGGATCTCCGGGGTCGCATGTGGTCGAGGGCCGACCTCGTCGGCCGGCCCTCGGTCGTCTTCTGCTTCGCTACGTGGTGAACGTGCAGGGAGCAGCTGCCCGTGTGGCAGCGGGCGTGGGACGAGCGTTCGAGGAGCTTCCAGCTGCTCGCTGTGGCACAGGACGCCCAGGGCGAGGAGCGCGTGAGGCAGATCGTCGAGGAGCGACAGGTCTCGTTCCCGGTGCTCGTCGACCGCGCCAGCACGCTCGGCGCCACGCTCGGGTTCCGGATCGTGCCGAGCGGCTTCTTCGTGGACGCGGACGCGCTCGTCCGCTACCGCCGTCTCGATGACTTCGACGTCGCCGATCCGCGTGTGGCCTGGAACCTCGGGAGGTTCCTCGCCGGCGAGCCGACCGAGTCGCCCGATGACGAAGCGCGGATGACCCCGGAAGCGCTCGAGCTCTTCGCGCGCGGGGTCGGCCGCCACTCCGCCGGCCGCACCGACGACGCGATCGAGCTCTGGCGCGCAGCTCTCGACCTCGATCCGGACAACTTCGTGATCCGATCGCAGATCTGGGTCGCAGAGCACCCTGAGCGCTTCTACCCGACGGTCGACCGGGAGTGGCAGGAGCTCCAGCTCCTGAAGGAGGGCTATGACAAGCCGCTCCCCTGAGCTCGCTGGACCGGCGCTCCAGGAACGTGCGAACGCCGAGGCAGTGGCTCGGATCTGCGCGGCCGAGCCGGTGCTCGTCGACGTCCGGCCGGCGATCGAGGTCATCCCGGGGATGACGCGCGAGACCGTCCTCACGTCCGGCGCTCCGCTCGCCTGGAACGAGTACACCGGGGGGCAGCGAACGGGCGTCATCGGCGGCGCCCTCTTCGAGGCGCTCGCGGAGAGTGAAGAGGAGGCCGACGCGAGCATGCGGGAGGGAGCAATTCGCGTCCGGCCGTGCCAGGAGCACGGCTGTGTTGGCTCCCTGGCCGGCATCTACACGGCGACGATGCCGGTGCTCGTCGTCGAGGACGCCGCCACCGGGAAGCGCGGCTTCTGCAACCTGTTCGAGGGCGTCTCGCCGTCGCGGCTGAACTACGGCGTCTACAACGAGGACGTCCGCCGAAACCTGCGCTTCCTGGGCGAGGTCATCGGGCCGGCGCTGGGCGCGGCGGTCCGCCTCGTCGGCGGCGTTCCGCTCCGTCCCCTGATTCGGCGCGCGCTCCACATGGGCGACGAGCTCCACAGCCGCAACACGGCCGCCACGCTCCTGTTTACGCGGGAGCTTTTTCCGCCGCTTCTCGACCTGGCGCGAACCCGCTCGGACGAGGTGACGAAGGCTTTCGAATACCTGAAGTCGAGCGACTACTTCTTCCTGCGGCTGTCGATGGCGGCATCGAAGGTGACTGCAGACGGCGCGCACGGGATCGAGGGCTCGAGCGTCGTCACCGGCATGGCTTTCAACTGCAGGGACTTCGCCGTCCGCGTCAGCGGCCTGGGCGACGGCTGGTTCCGGGGGCCGCTGCCGACGAAGTTCGGGGCGAAGCTGTTCGATGGCTACACGGACGACGACATCGAGTTCATGGGCGGCGAGAGCACGATGAACGAGACGGTCGGGCTCGGCGGGTTCGCTCAGGCGGCGGCGTTCGCGCTCCAGGACTACCAGGGCGGCTCGGCCGAGCGGATGGTGGAGACGAACCTGGCCATGTACGAGATCACGCTCGGAGAGCACCCGGAGTACAGAATCCCGTACTTCGGCTTCCGCGGCGTGCCGGTGGGGATCGACATCCACCGCGTCGCCGCCACGGGGATCAGGCCCGTGCTCGACATCGGGATCGCGGGCAAGCAGGGCGGCCAGATCGGGGCTGGGAGCTACCGCGCCCCTCTCGAGCCCTTCGCGGCCGCGGTCGAGGCGTACGCTAGGCGCTACTCCTGATGCCGATCGCCAACCTCGAATACGTCGACCGGGCGCTCTCCCTCGTCGAGCAGGCGAAGGAGCAGGGGGTCGCGCTCCGCATCCTCGGCTCGCTCGCCTACCGGCTGCATTGTCCCGCCAACCTCCATCTGTTCGATGAGATGCAGCGGGACCTCACCGACGTCGACTTCGCCGCCCGCGGCGACGACCGCAAGGCGATCCGCTCTTTCCTCGAGGCCCTCGGCTACCGGGTCGACCAGGACTTGCTCGTGGCCGCGGAGGGCGCGCGCTACTTCTTCACCGATCCGGGCTCGGGCATGGGCGTCGACGTCTTCTTCGACGAGCTGTTCTTCTGCCACCCGATCCCGCTCAAAGACCGACTCGAGCTCGACTACCCGACGATCACGCTCGCCGATCTCGTGCTCGAGAAGATGCAGATCGTCGAGCTCAACCCGAAGGACATCAAAGACTCGCTCGTGCTCCTGCTCGAGCATCCGCTCGAGTCGGGCGAGCCGGAGGGCATCGACGCGGTATACATCGCGAAGATCCTCGCCAACGACTGGGGCTTCTACTACACCGTGACGACGAACCTGGGCAAACTACACCGCCTCGGCGCCGAGTACGGATCGCTGACCGAGAGCCAGTGGGAGATCGTCGACGCCCGAATATCGGACCTCGAGCGGATGCTCGAGCAGGAGCCGAAAACACGCCGATGGAAGCTGCGAGCACGGATCGGCAACCGAGTCAAGTGGTACCAGGAAGTCGCCGAGAAGTCCGCGACGTACTGAGCGACGAGCTCGGTGCGGAGCTGCTCGCCGCACGGCTGATCGCCAACCTGGCGACGTTCGATCGCAACGGCTCGATCCATCTCGTCGGCATGTGGTTCGTCTGGGACGGGGAAGCGCTCCTGATCCCGACGAGCGGCACCACGCGCAAGCTCCGCAACCTCGAGCGCGACCCGCGCGCCACCGTGATGATCGACGATTCGCGCGGCGGCTTCGACCTGCGGGGAGTCACGCTCGTCGGCCGCACCGAGATCGTGCGCGGCGAGCGCGCGAAGGAGCTCAACCGCCGCATCCACCTGAAGTACGTGACCGAGGAGGGGCTCGCACTCGAGCCGGTCCGCACCTACCTCCAGACAGACGACGTCACGATCGTCTTCCGGCCCGAGCGCGTGAGCTCGTGGGATCTCCGCTCGACCGACCAGGGCCGCGCGCTCAGCGAGACCGGCCTGTTCCGGCCGCTCGATTGATCCTGCTCGCCGAGGGAACCGACGGGTGCTTATGAATGCCCGCGAGCTCGAGCAGGAGCAGAACGAGTTGCGGCGGCGCCGCCGCCGCGCGCTCGAAACCGGCGCCCTCGCCTGCGTCGCTGCTGCGACGGCGTTGGGAATCGTGTCGCTCTCGGCGCGACTCTCGCTCGCGCTGGCCGCCGGGGCCGGGGCCGAGGGGGCCGTCGCCGCGGCCGTTTGCTACGCGCGCCGTGAGCGCATCGCGCGGCTCGCGCTCGACCCGGCTGCATACGCCATTCCCGAGGTCGACCGCTACGGACGCAACTGCGTCCGCGAGCGCGAGCGGCTGGCTGCGTCGCTCGCCGGCGTCGTCGCGGAGGCGCGCATTCCGGGGACGCTCTACCTCTCCGACCGCGTCGCCCACTTCGGCCACGACCTCGAGCTGCTCGCCGGCGAGCTGGCCTCGTCTGCCGCGAAGGTCCAGCCGGTCAGCGCCGTGGCCTGCCGTCGGCTGCTGACTCACGCGGTCGAGAGCCCCCTCTACAACCCGCGGGTGCCTCCCGACGAGTTGCGGGCGGCGCTGCAGCGCATCCGGGGCGGAATCCAGGTCAGGTAGAGAGGCGCGACGCGAGGCCCCCAGGTCGTCAGACGCGGGGCCCGACCAGCTCCTCGACTTCGTCGTTCAGCTCGTAGATCGCAGCCATTGCGTCGCCGCCTGCGGGCGAGGCCTGGAGCCGAAACTGGAGGAGATCGCCGCGGTACTCGATGCGGGCGACCTCGAAGGGTCGGGTGCCGTCGGGGGTGCGGCAGTGCTCCGTGCAGAGGACGAGGAAGACGGCGGAGCGGTGGGGGATGCCGAAGCGGTCGGCCTCGAACTGGCCGCACTGGCTGGCCTCGATCGAGAGCTGCGAGTGAGCGAGCACGACGCCATGCTGCGCCAGCGTCAGCGTCCCGGGAAGGTTCCGCCCGACCTGGGCGGCGACGGCGAGCCAGGGCACCTCGTGATCGACGAAGAACGAGTACGAGATGGCCAGCGGGACACTCTTGACCGAGAGGCTGGTCGTGATCCGGAGCACGTCCGCGCCGGGTGGAACCTGGAGGCCGTCCCTGATGCTCCGCTCCACGGGGGTCGTCCGCTTATCGAGCACCTGGATCGTCACATCGCTGCCGCGCTCGCCTGCGAGCAACCGCGACAGGCCCCCGGCCCGGTAGTCGAGCTTCGGTCGCGCGACAAAGGTCCCGCGCCCTCGGATGCGAACGATCTGGTGGTCGTCTTGGAGGATCGCCAACGCTTGCCGGACAACAACGCGGCTCACGCCGAAGCCGCGAGCAAGCTCCGGCTCGGAAGGCAGCGCGTCGCCCGGCTTCCAGAGGCCGGATTCAATCTGCTCCTTGAGGACCTCCTGAAGCTGATAGTACAAGGGGACAAAGCTGCGTCGATCGAGCTGCTGAATCCCGAGCGACGGCTCGAATCGGGCCATTTGAGCGAAGTATACGGCTGAGTCGGTCGGCTCCCTCACAGGACAACCATCACTCGGGTCATCGACCGCGCGGGTTCACGCAGCGAAAGCATGACGCGCGCGCGCGCGCGCCAACGTGGCGACCAGGCGTCAGTCGATCCACGCGGTGGGCGCCTGGATGCCGTCGCCGCCTTCGGGCCGGTCGGAGCCGATAGCGATGAACTCGAGACCGTCCTGGCCTGCTTCGATCGCGCGAACGGTTTGCGGACTAACCCGGACGACGTCCCACTGACGGAGCTCGTGCACCTCGTCGTCGAGCCTGATCCGGCCAGAGCCACTGATCACGACATACGCCTCTTCCTGTTCGCGATGGCTATGTGCCATCGGGGAGCGGAGGCCGGGCGCGTAGCGAAAGTAGCTGATCCCGAGGTGCTCGGAGTCGAGGTGCTTGCGTGCGAAGCGGCCTTCAATGCCGGGCGCGTGCTCGCCGGCGGAATCCTCGATCTCCTTCAGATTCTTGATGGTAAAGCCCGCCATCGTGCTCCTCCTGTGTGCGCTGCGTCGCCGGCCGACAAAGCAGAATAGTCCCCGTGCTGACTGACGAACCGAACGGCCTCGCCATAGACGAGTTCCTCGCCGCGCACAGCGAGGAGCTGACCCAACTCGTTGCCGATCTCGTGCGGATCGACAGCCAGCTTCCTCCGTACGCCGACGAGCGGGAGATCGTCGCTTTCCTGCGCGTGCGCATGGGCGATCTCGGCCTCGGCGAGGGCGAGGTGCTCGCCGCGGAACCGCAGCGCCCCAACCTCCTGACGAGGATCCCGGGCAGCGGAGGCGGCCGAACACTCATGCTCAATGGGCACCTCGACACCAAACCTGTCGGCGATGCCCTGCCGTTGTGGCACTCGGATCCGCTGCTGCCGGAGATCCGCGAGGGACGTCTCTACGGGCTCGGCACGAGTGACATGAAGGGTGCGGTGGCGGCGATGGTCTTCGCTGCTCTGGCGCTACGGGAGTCGGGGGTGCCAAGGCCCGGCGGCGATCTTGTGCTCGCCTTCGTGGCCGACGAAGAAGCCGGCGGAAGCCTCGGGTCGAAGTTCCTTGCTCCCAAACTCGCTGCTGTCGATGCCTGTCTGATCGGCGAACCGAGTGGCTGGGAACACGACTGGCAGGGGCTCCATCTGGTTTCCCGTGGCGTCAGCTGCTTCCGCATCCGTGTCCGAGGCACCCAGATGCACTCGTCGCTGTCGGATCGCATGCCGTCGGTGAACGCCTCAGTTCGTATGGCTGAGCTGCTGGTCGCTCTTGGAGACGAGCTGGAGCTCGACTTCACCCCTCATCCGCTCGGGGGCACGACCCCCACGCTCAATGTCGGCGTGCTGGTGTCAGGCGGCGTCTACTTCGGCGTCGTGCCCGGACTCGCCGAGTTTGCCTGCGACCTTCGCACGCTGCCGGGTATGACTGAGGCCGGCGTTCGCACGGCGCTCGAGCGTTGGCTCGACGCGCATCGGTCGGCACTTCCGGACCTGGAGGTCGAATGCACATTCGAGCCTGGGCTGAGTTGGGTTCCACCGGCAGAGGTTGCCCCGGAGGACCCACTTGTGCTCGCCGCGCAGGCGGCGGCACACGAGGTTCTCGGATCGGCCCCACCCTTGTCGGTGTTCCCGGGCGGAACAGACGCGCCCTGGTTCGCGGGCGTTGGGATTCCGACCATCCCGGCTTTCGGCCCGGGCATCCTCACCTGCTGCCACGGCCCGAACGAATATGTCTCGATCGAGAGCGTGCGCCAGGCGGCACGAATCTACGCGAGGATCGCCTCGCGCTACTGCGATCTCCCAGGAGCCGACGCGGGCGAGTGACCGCGCCCCTGCGCATCGGCGTCATCGGTGTCGGCAGGTTCGGAGAGCGACACCTCAGCGCGTACGCGCGACAGGAGGTGGAAATCGTCGGTGTCGCCGATCGCGACAAGGAACGAGCACGCGCAGTCGCAGAACGTTTCGGCGTCGACCGATGGTTCGCAGACAGCGCGGAGCTGATCAGAGATCGCCGCCCTGACGGCGTGTCTGTGGTCACGCCCGGGCGACACCATCTGGAGCCGACCCTGACGGCGCTCTCGCACGGTTGCTCGGTATTACTCGAAAAGCCCGTCACAACTTCGAGCGCCGAGGTGGCGGCGATCGAGGCAGCCGCCGCGGACTCGAGCGCGTTCGTGATGCCCGCGCACATCCTTCGGTTCGCAGCTCCTTATGTGTCGCTTAGAGCCCGTGTGGGCGAAGGCGCGGTCGGGCGGCTACTCGGCATCCACTCTCGCCGCGATCGCAGCCGAGACCACATGCAGCTCTTCCCCGACATCCACCCGGCACTGATGACTTTGATCCACGACATCGACCTTGCGCTCTGGATCTCCGGTGCCCAGGCACTGAGAGTGAGCGCCTACCAGCGCGGCGGCGAGGGCGACGGAGCGCCGGCGCTCCTGTGGGCGCACGTCGAGGCCGACGACGGCAGCTTGTGGTCGCTGCGGACTAGCTGGCTCTTGCCCCTCCACACATCCCTCGCTGATCGCTTGGAGGTCTACGGTTCAGACGGAGCGGTAGTCCTCGATCTCCAACCGACGGTCTCTGTGTTCGGCTCGAGCACTGAAGCTGTCGACCACGAGCTCACACCAGACGCGCACGCCGGCGCGATCGACGCAGAGATCTCCCATTTCTGCTCCTGTATCCGCCGCGGCACAGCTTCGGACATCGTCACCTTGGCTGAAGCGGCGCACGGGGTGCGGATAGCGGAGGCGATCATCTCCTCAGCCGCCGCGGGCGGCACCCAACTCGACGTCAGCGCGTGATGCCCTCTGCCGACGCGCACGCGCACCTCTTCGCCGACGGCTTCAGAGGAGTGCTCGGCGGGCCTCCGGTCGGTAGCGATGAGCTTTCCCAGTACGAGCGGCTGCGCCGGCACCACGTAATCGAGCGCACGCTCGTGATCGGCTACGAGGGCGAGCGCCGCTACCACGGCAACAACGACTACGTGCTTGCGCTCGCGCAGACGCTTCCGTGGATCGCGCCGATGGCCTATCTACCGATCTCGCCGACGCCGACCGTGGATGACCTACTCTCACTGCAAGCGCGCGGAGCCCTCGGCTTCGCCATCTATCTTCCAGGGCACGAAGACGGCGCGACGTTCGCCGACTGGCCCTCGGAGACACTGCGCGAGCTCCGCTCGCAGCGCGCCATCCTCAGCCTGAATGCGCCGCCACCCGCGACCTCGGCGGCCGCAGAGATCATTCGCGCACTCGACGAGTGCCCGGTCTTGATGAGCCACCTTGGACTCCCCGGCCGATTCGCGCGTGTGCCCTCGCTCGAGGATGTGCGCCGGCATCTCAAGCCGCTGCTGGCGCTTTCCCAGTTCGAACACGTGAGAGTGAAGCTCTCCGGGCTCTATGCGATCAGTGACCCTCCGCACGGGTTCCCGCACGCAGCGGCAAAGCCATTCGTTCAAGCACTGCTCGATGCCTTCACCCCCGCTCGGCTCCTCTGGGGGTCCGACTTCTCGGCCGCCCTGGACTTCGTTTCGTTCGCTCAGACGACGGACCCACAAATGCTCGACGACTGCTCGGCAGCCGAGGCCGAGGCAGTGATGGGAGGTAACCTGCTGCGCCTCCTGGCGGCACGACACCTGGGGGATTGTGGAACAACCGAGTGAAATGGCTGTCGAGCTCCTCTCCGACGTGACCGTCGGCGAGTATCTCGTCGAACGGGGCGTTTTCCCCGCGAGTGACGGGATCCGGGTCCGCGAGCTCGGCGGCGGAGTCTCGAACATCGTGCTCAGCGTGCGTCGAGGCGAGCTCCGCGTAGTCGTAAAGCAGGCTCTGCCCCGCCTTCGCGTCGCCGACGAGTGGCTCGCAAAGCGCGAACGGGCAATCACCGAAGGTGAGGCGCTACGTCTGGTCGAGCAGATAACGCCGGGCAGCGTTCCGCGGGTGCTCGACATCGATGAAGTCGCTTGCGCCCTGACGATCACGGAGGCACCGGAGGATTGGCAACCCTGGAAGGACCACCTCCTCGCAGGCGACGCGGACCCGAAAGTCGCTCGGCGCCTCGGCGAGCTTCTCGCAGCGTGGCACGGTGCGACGTCCAACGATGAGGCGATCGAGAGGGCGTTCGAGGGGCAGGAAGCGTTCGACCAGTTGCGCGTCGATCCGTACTACCGGACCGTCAGCCGGCGTCGTCCAGAGCTCGCTCGAGCGGTCGAGACCTTCATCCAGCGGATGAATGCGACGAGAACGTGCCTGGTCCACGGCGACTATTCGCCGAAGAACGTGCTGGTCGGAGAAGGGATCTGCGTGCTCGATTTCGAGGTCACGCATTACGGCGACCCGGCGTTCGACATCGCGTTCATGCTCAACCACCTCTTGCTCAAGCGGTTGCACGTCCCCGGGGCGAGCGACGGCATCGAGCAGTGCGCCAGAGACTTCTGGGACGCGTACCGCTCTGCCACCGCGCCTGAGCTGCTGCCGAATCTGTCGTACGTCCTCGGGCACGTCGGCTGTCTGATGGTCGCGCGCGTCGACGGGAAGTCGCCTGCCGAGTATCTCCGCGATACGGAGCGTGAGGGGGCCCGCGCAGTCGGTACCGAGCTGCTGCTGGGTCCCCCGGATACGCTCGACGAGGCGCTCGGTGTCGTCGGGCGAGCAGCCGCGTGACGTCGCACGAACCGACCATCGCGTCGGTCCGCGCGCGAGAGGTGCTCGATTCGCGCGGCCGTCCGACCGTCGAGGTCGATCTCGAGCTGACAGACGGCGCACTCGGCCGGGCCAGCGTGCCTTCGGGTGCTTCGACCGGTCGGCACGAGGCGAGGGAGCTGCGGGATCACGATGCACGCCGGTTCGATGGCCACGGCGTCCTCGCAGCCGTTGCGCAGGTGCGGGGAACGATCGGTCCGGCCCTCGTCGGTCGGTCTCCGTTCGACCAGCGGCGGCTCGATTCGGTGTTGATCGAGCTCGACGGCACGCCCGACAAATCCAGGCTCGGTGCGAACGCGGTCTTGGCTGTGTCGATCGCCGCGGCGCATGCGGCAGCGAACTCGAATCGGGTTCCTCTCTGGCGGCATCTGGGCGGCGGTGACGTACTTCCGCTTCCGATGGTGAACATCCTCAGCGGCGGCCTCCACGCGGAGGGCGGGCTCGCCTTCCAGGACTTCCTCGTCGTCCCGGTCGGTGCGGGCTCTTTCTCCGAAGCGATCGAAATGGTGTTCGATGTCCGGGCAGCGGCCGGCGAGCTACTGCGCGAGCGCGGGCTCTCAGTGCTGAAGGCGGACGAGGGCGGGTTCGGACCTTCGCTTCCCGGGCCTGAGGCGGCGCTCGATCTTCTCGCCGCGGCGGTTCACCGCACGGGCCGCGCTCTCGGCGACGAGATCGCATTCGCCGTCGACGTCGCCGCGACCCATTTCTTCGACGACGGCCTCTACCGCCTGCCCGAAGCACCGGCCGGCACCGATGCGGCCGGAATGGTCGAAGCCCTGGAACGTCTCGTTGAGCGATATCCCCTCGTCTCGATCGAGGACGGCGTCGCCGAGGACGACTGGGAGGGATGGGCGTTGCTGACCGCCCGGCTGGGCGGTCGCATTCAGATCCTCGGCGACGATCTCTTCACGACGAGCGCAGCGAGGCTCGCGCGCGGCGTCGCAGAGGGTGTCGCGAACGCCGTGCTCGTGAAGATGAACCAGATAGGCACCCTCACCGAGACAATGGACGTGATCGAGCAAGCGCAGGGCGAGCGGTACGCAACGGTCGTCTCGGCGCGCTCGGGAGAGACCGAAGACAGCTTCATCGCCGATCTCGCCGTCGGCACGTCGACGGGCCAGATCAAGATCGGCTCGCTTGCACAGTCCGAACGTCTCGCCAAGTACAACCAGCTGCTGCGGATCGAGGAGGAGCTCGGCACGGATGCGCACTTCGCGGGGCGTAATGCACTCGCTCCACATCGATAACGCGCGAGTTCGAGAACTCTGCGCGCCGGCGCGTCGGTGCGCGCGTTCGCTTGTTTCCTTTACTTTGTGTAGTAACGGCTTCTCATGAGCGAGAACAGAAGGAGGGACTATGAGCGTGACCGACGAGCTCCTCCGGAACGCGGAGCGGTACGCCGCCGACTTTGATCGCGGCGACCTGCCGCTCCCGCCGGGAAAGCGGGTCGCCGTGGTCGCCTGCATGGACGCACGGTTGAACCCGTACGGGCTCCTCGGACTGAGCGAGGGTGACGCCCACGTCATCCGCAATGCCGGCGGCGTCGTAACCGACGACGAGATCCGATCGCTTTCCATCTCGCAGCGGCTGCTCGGCACGGAGGAGATCATCCTCATCCATCACACGGACTGCGGGATGCTCACGTTCGGCGACGACGAGTTCCGGCGCCAGATCCAGGACGAGACGGGGGTCAAGCCCGAGTGGGCCGCAGAGGCGTTCGACGACGTCGAAGAGGACGTGCGTCAGTCGATCGCGCGGATCAAGGCGAGCCCGTTCATCCCGAAGAAGGAGCATATTCGCGGGTTCGTCTACGACGTGAAGACCGCAGAGCTCAGCGAGGTGAGTTGAACCAGAGGTCAGGGGCGGCCGGAAGCACCTGACCCGGTTGCTTCCGGCCGCGGCGAACGCTCGTCGTCGACTATCCGCCGTGTCCGCAGGGTGCGACGTTTGCGGTGCCGGGGATCGCGGCGTGCGCCGGCGTGGTGGTGCCGGTCCCGGTCGTCTCAGGCACGCTCTCGTGCGCGTTCATGGTGCCCTGGTTGCAGGCCGCAGCGGGTAGCGTCTGCGTCGTCGAGACGTTTGCTGACGCGGGAATTGCCGCCACACCAGCAAGCGAACCTGCGAGCGCGAGCGTGAGCATCGCTTTGCGCATGGTCGTCCTCCTCTCGTCAGGCACTCGGTGTGAGCAGCGTCGGAACGGCTCCGATCGCTGACAGCAATCCGAGCACGGTTGGTATGCCTACCGCGAGTACGAGCACCAGTCCTGCGCGTGGTGACGGGCGTGGGCGGGTCTGTGCCCGCAGCGTCGGTGCGAGCAGCGCGAGGCAGCCGAGTGCGAGCAGGAGCTCGAAGGCGGTCGAGACGGAGTCGGCGACGCCGATCGTCTCCGGCTTCCAATGTTCGGGTCCGATCGGCAGGCCCCAGGTGCGATCGACGGCCCACACCGCGGCAATCAGCAGGTTGCCGGCAGCGCCAAGCACGAGGAGCGACCGGACGGGCCGGAAGAGCACGACCAGCGGCCACAGCAGCTGCGCAGCGCCGGTGAGCGTGAAGAAGACGCCGTACAGCAGGTATTCGTCGAAGTGCATCTTCGCGACTGCTATGTGGATCGCAGCGCCGCCCACCGAGAGCAGTGCGGCGCCGAAGAGGACCACACTCGCGGCGCCGGGTGCGCCTTCCGTGGTCGTCCTGGCGGCGATCCTTGCAGCAAGTGGTACGCATGTGAGCGCGATCGCCGCGGCGACCACCGCAGCGATGACCGCGGCGAATGTGTCATCTGGGGAGTAGCCGGGCGAGAGCGAGAAGAGAGCGGCCGCGAGGGCTGCGAGTGAGGCAGTGACGCCGAGCAGGAATCCCGCGCCGATCCAACGAGCAGGCGGCCGCGGCACGCGCGCGGCCTCGGCACGCTCGACGGCATCGGCCTCAGCCCACTCGCGCGACCAGCCGGGCGCAATCCGATTGATGGCGGTGTCGGGCGGGGGATCGGTGATCCGCATGCGCGTATCGATCACGTTCGGTCACCTCCCCACCTTGACGATCGGGCAGTTGAGGATGATGTGCGGCTCGCTCTTGCTGAGGTTTCCCTGCTTGACTGCCGCCTCGACGTCGGTGTCGGACTTGAGCAGGGTCGGTGTGACGCCGGCCTTCCAGGTCACGATCTCCTCGTGCCAGAGCGGCGTGTAGTCGGACTCGCCCGGCTCGGAACCGAACACGGGCAGCTGACCAGGCGCCGTACGCCCTTGGAAAAAGTAGATGTCGTCGGTGTCGGGCATCGGCACCTTGCCGAGCATCGACGAGAAGTTGATGTGCATCTGCTGGGCCTGCGCCTTGTCGGAGACGTCGGTGTTCAGGAACGTGTCCTTGTGTCCGTCGTAGAAGCCGTGCATGGCCGGGCGCATGATCCGGCTCATCGGCCCCATACCGGGGTGGCCGGCGCTTCCGGCCGCAAGCGCTGCTACCGCGGTCGCGAGCAGCGCGAACAGCGCAAACAGAGCGAGCGAGATCTTCCTCGTCATCAGGATCACCTCCGGACGCAGCCAAGCGCGGCGGCCGATAGCCGCCTTCTTCGCCTTCTCTGCGATCACGAGCATTCGTTTTCCGATCGAGCTCATGTGTCTCGGCTCTCCCGGCTCGATCGGTCGAAAACGGTTTTCGGGCGTAGATGAAAGAACTCTCATCGCCGGTTCGCGACCGGCGCGGGACGGGAATGCCTCACGTGCCCGAGATGACGCAGCTCCTGCTGATCGAGGACGACAGCCGCATTCGTCGGAACGTCGAGCGCGGCCTGGTCGCGCGCGGCTTTTCCGTCCGCTCGGCGCCTGATGCGGCCTCGGCCATCCGGGCGCTGCGCGCGCACGACTTCGACCTCGTCCTGCTCGACCTGCTCCTGCCCGACGCCGACGGCTTCTCGCTTCTAGGCGCGATCCGGGCGGCGAAGCCGCGTCTGCCGGTCATCGCCGTGACCGCCCTCGACGACATCGGGTCGAAGCTCGACGGCCTGAACGGCGGTGCCGATGATTACGTGACCAAGCCATTCTCGTTCGCCGAGCTCACGGCGCGGATCCACGCCCGTCTGCGCTGGCGCGAGGACGGCGTCTGCCTCGAGGCGGGGCCGCTTCGGCTCGATTTGGCTACACACCGCGCAACGCTCGACGGCCGCTCGGTGCTCGTCTCGGCCCGTGAGGCTGCCGTGCTCGCTGCCTTCCTCCGCCACCCGGGCGAAGTGCTCTCGCGCGAGGAGCTGCTGCGGCTGGTCTGGGAGATCGAGTTCGACCCCGGTTCCAATGTCGTCGAGGTCTATGTGGCGGCGCTGCGGCGCAAGCTCGGTGCCGAACTGATCCAGACTGTCCGCGGGCGCGGCTACCGGCTGCGCGCCGCAGCGCGGTCGCGGGAGGCGGTCACCGGGTGAAGGCCGCAGCGGTCGCGTTCCTTGCCGCCGCGCTCTTCACCGGGGCGATCGCGCTCGGCGCACTGCGCCTGAGCTCTTCTGCTCCTCCGCCGCCGGCGATCGTGCTCCCCACAGGCGCGCAACGAAACCTTCCGGTGCACCCGGCCGGCCGCCGCGCGATCGGGCAGAAGGTCGAGCATGCGCCGCTGTCGGCATTCGCCGAACAGCGCGGGCGGGGCGGTCGACCGTGACCGGGCGACCCCTGCGGCGCTCGATCCCGCTCGCACTGCGGCTCGCCGCCCTCTATGGGCTTCTGGTTGCTGCAACGCTCATTCTCGTTGCCGGCGTGACGCTTGCGATCGCGCGCTCGCATCTCGAGCGCTCGCTCAATGCCCAGCTGCGCAGCTCCGCGCAGTCGTTCCGGGAAGGGCCCGGCACCCGCGCACGCGACGCTGTCGGGCTGCGCGTCGAGACGCGCCGATGGCTCGCCGAGCACCCACTGCCGCAGGGACAGATGGCGGCGATACGGATTAGCGGCGGCGAGGTGCTCACCAGCGCCGGCGGGCTCGACCTCTTCGAGGTCGCACACCCACAGGCGCTGCTCGGCGCCCACGATCCACGCTGGTGGACCGCGCACGGTTCGGAAGGAGCCGTGCGCGGGCTCACCGTCCCGATCGTCGCCGGAGACCACCAGCTCGGCACGCTCCTGCTCCTCGCCTACGAAAAACCCATGGGGCAGATGCTCGGCGCGCTCATCTCCGGAATTGCCCTTGCAAGCGGGCTCGGCCTCTTCCTCGCGCTCCTGCTCGGCGTCGTCGCAGTCCGTCGCAGCCTGCGTCCGCTCAGCCGCATGGCGGCCGAGGTGAGCGCGATCGAGACGACAGGCGACCTCACGCGACGAGTCGCGCTCGGCGACGGCAGGGATGAGGTCGGCCGCCTCGCAAGCGCCTTCGACCGCATGGTCGGCAGGCTCGACGAGGCCTTCCGAACCCAACGCCGCTTCCTCGCCGACGCCGCACACGAGCTGCGCACACCGCTGACCGTCCTCCGCGGCCAGCTCGAGGTGATCGCCGATGAGCTCGAAGCCGACCAGCGCGCCTCGTTTACGGTCGCGACCGACGAACTCGACCGGATGGCCCGGATTATCGACGACCTCCTGCTCCTCACCCGCCTCGACGAAGGAATGGAGCTCTGCCGCGAACCTGTCGAGATCGAGCTCGTCCTCCGTGAAGCCCTCCTGCGCGCGATGCTCATCGCGCCCCGTGATGTCCGCGTCGAGACACAGCCCAACCTCTACGCGCTCGCCGACCACGACCGCGTCCTCCAGGTGCTCACCAACCTGCTCACCAACGCCGTCCAGTACACCGACGAGAGCGGCCGGATCCTCCTCGCCTCGGAGCGCCGGAACGGCCACGTGCTCGTGCAGGTTTCCGACAACGGACGGGGCATTTCCGCCGACGACCTCCCCCACGTCTTCGAGCGGCTCTACCGCGGCCGAACCGCGCAGGCCACCGCCCCGGAGGGCTCCGGCCTCGGGCTGGCGATCGTCGCCTCGATCACTCGGGCGCTGAACGGGACGATCGAAGTCCACTCAACACACGGCAGTGGTACGACCTTCACGATTACGCTCCCCGTCGCCCCGACCGAAGACGAGCGGACCACCCTCCATCATGCCGGCGCGGCTCACGCGGCGGGCGCAACCGGCGCAAGGAGCCGGCGGCCGCCGAAGTCAGAATCGAACGCCGAAACCGGTTAGCGCCGTCTCGGCGTTCGGAAAGGTCGGCGTCAGCGCCGCGCAGGTCGCGCGGTAGTGCGGTCCGTTACGCGTTGACGGCGACGATCAGGCTACCGTCGAGCGTTCGAGCGCGCTGCGGTCGACGCGCAGAATAACAGTGCTCTCCCTCGGCCTCACTGCCTCGACCGCGCTGAAGGGAAGGGCTCGGCGCCGCCTTCGGCGCAAACCACGCCGACGGACGATGATCTCGTCGGGGTGGTCCGCGTGCCGCTGGTACCGGACGTGATCGACCCAACCTAGCTGGGTGCCGTCGCTTGCCACCACCCGGTAGCCCTCGGCAGCGGCAAGCAGGCGACCGAGCTCCGCCTGCCTCTTCAGGCTCTGCTCGACACTCTCGTCACCGCTCCCCTGAACCACGGGAGAAGCCTAGTCTCGAGAGGGTCGAGCACGTAGGCCTTGTGGTTCGAGACCGACTGACTGGCCCCGCGCTTTGGTACGTCGGCCCCATGTGTGTCACCTGAAGCGAACCTCGGACCAGTGGGCGCCGCCGTCCGTCGTTCGCCACAGCACCTGGATTTCGTTCTTCATGGCCGCGTCGTAGCGCGTCTGCACCACTGCCGTCCCGACGTCGGCGTCTGTGAACCCGATCCACAGCACAAAGGTCATCCGCCCGGGTGTGCTTGGCGCCCTCCAGGTTGCGCCGCCGTGCGCAGGAGGCGAGAGCCCGCGCCGTTCCCGGCCAGCACCGCGGTGTCTTCGGAGGCCGGCGCGAGCGCGGCCGAGTTCACGAGCGGCGGGGTCCTCAGGTGGATGAAGGTGATCCCGCCGTCGGTCGAGCGCGAGGCGCCGGCCATCATCCCGCTCGGGCAGACGGCCCAGACCACGCTGGCCGAGGTCGGGGCCAGCTCACCTCCGAGGCCGGGATAACAAGGACCCGGCCCGCTGGTGAAGGTTCGCCCACCGTCGGTCGACCGGGCCAGCTCGTCGCTACGCGTCCGCTCGCTCCCGGCCGGGGTGCCGAGAAGCCACACCCTCGAGCCGTGCACGGCGAGGTCGACAGTCGAGCCGTCGGGGGCGAATGGCATCGCCGAGGCGCTCCACGCGTTCACAAACACCGGCGAGCGCTCGAACCGGTATCCGGTACACCCCTCCTGAGAGCACCGCGCAGTCACCGCGTACGCGTTCCCACCGCCGGTCGCGAACGCCAGCACGGTCCGGAGCGGCAGCTTCTTCCACGTCGCGCCGCCATCGTGCGTGGCATAGAGCACGCCGCCAACGCCCGGAACGACGGCGAAGCCGTCGAGTCGATCGGCGAACCGCAGCGTCGGGACGGTGCCTTCCTTCGGCAGCGCCGGCGCGGGGATGCTTGCGAAGCTGCGGCCGCCGTCGCTCGTGCGCAGAATCGAGAAACACCTGCCCGCGCGACACGGGATTCTGCCGAGCACCCAGTAGTCGTTGTCGCTGATGGCGGTGAACGAGTCGGGATCGAAGCGGGTGGGCACAGGGCCACCGATAGGACCCGCGGTCAACTTTGGGGCCTGGCCCGTCGCGGTCGGCGCGGAACCGCTCGTGGTCGTCGGTGCCTGCTTCCTAGCCGCATGCTTCGAGCCACCACAGCCGCTGAGGACAATGACGAACACCGCGCAGGCGAGCAGCGCTCGTGAAGAACGCAGCCGTTTCACCGCACCAATCCGCACTCCACAACCGGATGTCACGTCAGGCCCTTTCACACGAATGCGTAACGAAAATCCTCAGCCGCCCCTCGCGGACGCGACCCCGACCGATCGATCCTCGCGCCGACGCCGTGGATGTGCGCGACCGGTCAGACCTGAGCGATACCGGCAAGCGGCGGAGCTGCGAGGCCGCGGGCGGCGCCCGCCTCGATCAGATCCGCCTCCTTGACCGCGCCGCCGACTCCGGTCGAGGCAGTCACGGCGAGGCTCGCGTACAGCACCGCCCACCGCAGGCGATCGGCGGATTCGGCCCCGCGGAGCTCGGCCCAGATGTAGGCCGCCACGAGCAGGTCGCCCGCGCCGGTCGTATCGACGGGGTGCTCGACGCGCTCGGCGGCCGCAGCCACGATCTCGCCGCCGCTGAACGCAATGGCACCCTCGGCCGCAAGCGTCACGACCACCGTCTCCGCCAGCTCGCCGAGCCGACGGGCCGCCTCCTCCACCGTCGCCGCGCCCGTCAGGCCGAGCGCCTCGCGTTCGTTGACAAACAGCGCCCCCGCGCTGCTCAGCGCAGCGGGTGGGCGGCCCACGTAGGCACGCGCTTCATCGTCGCCGCAGGTCACGTAGGCGAGAGCTCCAGGCGGAATGACGTAGAGCTGATCGAGGTTCGCCGCCACCGCCCGCGGGGCCCGGACGGCGACATCGGCAGCGGAGGCGCGGACGCCGGGATCGACCGTCACCATCGCCCGGTCACCACCGTGCGGCAAGACCACCGTCGTCGGCGTCCGCGCCGCAGACCGCGTCGCGATCGGCTCGACGCCTTCCTCGGCGAGCACGGCTCGCACCAAATCGCCCGCGACGTCGTCGCCGAGTGGAGCCGCGACGGCGGCTGACAGACCCAGGCGGGCGGCGCCGACCGCCGTGATCGCGCCGCCTCCCGGCGAGCGCACGAGCTCCGCCGCGAACCGCTCCTCGCCGAGAGCCGGCAGCGACTCGAGCCCGACGAACGTCAGATCGAGGAAGACGGGTGTGGCGACGACGAGATCGGTCACGCCAGAGCGAGGATAACGGCGGCACGGTTCGCTGCACAGGTTGCCGCTCTCGTATTGCCGCCGCATCAGGCTTGGAGCCCATGGTGACTGCGACGGTCGTGGACACGACGGGCCGCCTCCGCCTCGACCCACCTCTCGTCGTACACGAGACCGGGGAAGTCGCTCTCGATCTCACGCGCGGCGCCGTCGCGGCCCGCGGCCTGGGCGGCGAGCACGATCTCGAGCGCGTGGTAGGCGTGCTCGGGCCGCGTGATCGTCGGGCGGGCGGCCTCGACGCAGTCGACCAGGTGCCGGAGCCCCTCGGTCCACTGCCACTGCGGGTCGCTCTCCGGGTACACGCGCCAGGCGCCTTCGTCGTCGCGCCAGAGCTCCCAGCCCTCCGGCGCCCAGTCGTCGCCGAGCAGCTGGATCGTCCCCTCCTCGCCATACACCTCGATCGCGGGCGAGCGGTACTTGTGCATGGTGAAGCCGGTCGTCACGACAGCGAAGCGCGACGCTCCGAAGTCGAGCAGCACGTGGGCGTTGTCGTCAGCCTCGACGCGGATAGGCCGGCCGTTGACGGTGCGCTCGGGAATCGCGACACCGACCATGGCGGTCACTCGGCGGGCCGGCCCGAACAGGGCGCACAGGCTCGTCACGTTGTAGACACCGAGGTCGAAGAGCGAGCCCCCTCCGGGGCGGTAGAACCACTCGCTCCACCAGGGACCGGCCCAGCCGTAGCGGGCTCGCGCGGTCAGGAGCCGCCCAACCGCCCCTCCGCGAACCGCCTCGTGCACGGCGCGGAAGGTTGGGCTGAGCACGGTATGGGGAGCGCAGACGAGCTGCGCCGGCCCCCGGCGCCCGAGGTCGACGAGCTCCGCCGCCTGCTCGAGCGACGTAGCCATCGGCTTCTCCACGAGCACGTGCTTGCCGGCGGTGAGCGCCTCCCTCGCAAGCGTGCCGTGCTCGTTCATGCTCGTCAGCACGAGGACGACGTCGACGTCGTCGTGCACGATCACCGCCTCGGGGCCGGAGAGCTCGGGATCGACCTCGTAGCGGGCGGCGGCTCCGCGGCGCCTGCGCTCGTCGACGTCGTAGACGGCGCTCACGTGGACGCGGTCGCGCGAGCGCAGGTGCTCGATCATCGCCGCGTAGGGTCCTGCGAAGACGCTGCCGCAGCCGATCACGCCGATGCCCAGGCTCACGCGCTCGACCGGGCGACGCGATAGTAGGCGTCCGTCCAGTCGGGCCGGTCGACGTCCAGCCCGCGCTCGACGGCTATCCGCTCGCTGAGGGCCGCTGCCGCCGGGAAGGTCGTGATCGCAGCGAGCCGGCGGTCGGCGCGATCGACCAGCGGAGCGCGCGCGACTGTCGCACCGCGGGCCCGGCAGATCCGCTCCGCCTCGTCGAGAAGCGCGTCGTCGCCGGTGGGCAGGCTGAGCGCAAGGTGCCCGGGCCGCAGAGCCATCATCGTCGAGGTAGCGCCCTCACGTGTCTCGACGCCCTCGGCGGGGATGCACGCGACCTCCTTGAGGAGGAGCGCCGCCTCGAGCGCCGCCGCCCAGCCGGGGCCGCTGCCGAAGACCACCGCCACCGGCGCGTCGAGCCCGCCGGCGCCCTCCACCCACGCCTGAGTCGCCCCCAGCGCCACGGCCGCCTGCTCGGGAGCGCGACCGACCGCCGCGCGCAGGTCGGCGTCGTCCGTGATCTCCGCCCACACCGCCAGCGCCGCGGCGACGGCGCCGCAGAACGCCTGCGTGTGCGTGACGGCCCGCTGGTGCAGGACGGCGACGAGCGCCCGGGCCCCGGCCCCGGCGCCGAGCGTGGAATCGGCGTTCGCCGTGACTGCTGCGTAGGGGATTGGCGCGCCGGCATCGACTGCCTCGACGAGATCGCGGAACTCCCCCGAGGAGGAGACCGCGAGCAGCGCGTCGCCCGGTCGCCAGTGGAAGGCCCCGCACGCCACCAGGCCGCTGGGGACGGCCACGACCTCGGGTCCGTCGCGTCCCTCCAGGGAGGCGAGCCACAGCGCGACCGCGACGTAGTAGGCGGCGCCGTTACCCGTTGCCACGATCCGCCGGACGGCGTCCGCGCCGAGGAGCGCGGCGGTATCCGCCACTCCATCGCGCGCGTCGACGGTCGCCGCAAGCGCGTCAGGGAGCTCGGAGACGTCCTGCCAGAGCCCGGTCTCGCGCGGCATCGGTGCGGAGGCTATCGCCTTCGATCCCGATCGGGCGGGCGAAATCGCGCGGTTCAAAATGCGGCCCGTATCGCTCTATAGTCTCGTGGTGTCGCCCCGCGGCGACCGCAACCGGCCCTGGAGGAGGCAAGGTGAAGAGACGCTTGGCATTCGGGCTCGTGATCGCGCTGGGTGTGCTCGCGGCAGCAGTCGGCGTCAGCACGTCGAGCGGTGCGAAGGCGGGTCCGATCACGTTGACGATGTGGTCCTACGACAACCAGGACCCCGGTCTCGAGCCTGTCCTGAAGCAGCTGAGCAGGCAGTTCGAGCAGAAGCACCCGGGCGTCAAGATCAACCTCATCTTCAAGGACTTCAACAGCCTGGTCGGGACCGTCCCCCGCGCGCTCGCGTCGGGCAGCGGGCCCGATGTGACGGAGGGCAACCAGGGCTACCAGACCGACGCGCAGCTCGTGAAGGCGAAGCTGATCCTGCCGCTCGACAAGTACATCAAGAAATACCACTGGGATCGTCTGTACTCGCCGTCCACGTGGGGCATGTTCCGCTGGACTCCCGACGGCAAGTCCTTCGGCAAGGGTCCGATCTGGGGCATTGCCCAGACGGGCCAGGACGTCGTTGCGTTCTACAACAAGGCGAAGCTTCGCTCGCTCGGGTTCAACCCGGACAAGATGCCCACGACGTTCGCGGCGTTCGACAAGCTGCTCACCCAGCTGCGGGCCAAGCTCCCCAAGAGCGACCCCGTGATCGAGGAGGGCAACAAGGAGGGCTACGGCTTCATCCACCTCTTCGGCGGGATCTGGGGCGCCAACGTGCAACCGGCGAGCGTGCGCAACTGGGTCTACCACGCTCCCGGGTCTCGCTATGACACGCCCGGCACCATCAAGGCGCTCGCGAAGCTGCAGGCGTGGGCGAAGGCCGGCTACTTCAACTCCGACTTCAACGCCGTCGGCTACGACATCTCGGCGGGGCTGTTCGCGAAAGGCAAGGGCGTGTTCTGGATCGGCGGCGACTGGGACTCGACGATCATCAAGACCGGGCTCGGTAAGGACGTCGGCGTCATGCCCATACCGCCCGGGCCGAGCGGCAAGTGGACCGCGATCGGTGCGACGTCGGGCCCGTGGCACATCTCCTCCAAGACGAAATACGCCGATCTCGGCGCCGCGTGGCTGAACTACGTCATCACCTCCCCACAGGCGCAGAAGCTCATGTACAGCCAGCAGCAGCTGCCGGCGGACAGGCGCGCGAAGGCACCGGCTGGGAACGGGTTCCTGACCGCGGTCGACAAGGCGTGGAAGCTCGTCGCCAACGACAACGGGCTCTTGCTCTACACCGACTGGGCCTCGCCGTCGATGTACACGACCCTGCAGAACCAGTACCAGCAGCTGCTCGCCGGCCGCACCTCACCAGCCGGGATGGCCAAGGCGGTCCAGAGCGATTGGGCCAAGTTCGACAAGACTCTCCGCTGACTTAGTGGCGGGGCTGGAGCGCGCTGTCGCGGTGCGCCCGAGCGGAGCCCTCCGCTCGGGCGTCCTGCGCCGGGTCCGGCGAAGACGCCGCTCCGAGCCGGCTCCGGGCGATCCCCGCAACATCGGCTGGCTGTACGTGCTGCCGGGTCTCGCGTTCTACGGGCTTTTCACCCTTGCCCCGCTTGTGCACACGGTCTATTACTCGCTCTTCTCCTGGGACGGCCTGACGTCGAAGACGTACGTGGGCCTCGCGAATTACGGCTCCGCGGCGGTCGACCAGGCGCTGCGTTCGTCCTTCGTGCACTCCGCAGTCCTGATCGCGTTCTACGCCGTGATCCCGGTGATCGTGGGGCTCCTGCTCACGGCGGCGCTCACGCGGCACCCGGTGCGGGGGTTTCGCTTCTTCCGTACGGCGCTGTTCCTGCCGCAGCTGATCGCCGGCGTCGTCATCGCGCAGGCGTGGACGTGGATCTACGACGACAGTGGACCGCTCAACTGGGCGTTGCGGAAGGTGGGTCTCGGGTCGTTGGCCCGTCCGTGGCTCGGAGACTTCAGCTGGGCCCTGCCCGCGATCGGCACGATCGGCACGTGGGTGACCTACGGTCTTTGCATGGTGCTGTTCGTGTCCGGCGTGCAGAAGATCCCGTCGACGCTCTACGACGCAGCGCGGGTGGACGGCGCCGGTCCAGCGCGCGAGTTCTTCGCGGTGACGTTGCCGGGCCTGCGCGGCGAGGTCCTCGTCGCCTTCGTCCTGACCACGATCAATGCGCTCCGGAGCTTCGACATCGTCTACAACACGACGGCCGGCGGCCCGGGCGGCACGACGCTCGTCCCCTCGTTGTACATGTACCAGAACGCGTTTCTGTACAACAAGGTCGGCTACGCGGCGGCGGTCGCGACGGTCCTCGCGGTGACGATCTTCGTGCTCGCCGCGATCGTGCTCCGCGTCGGCGACCGGGGCGAGACCGCATGACGGCGGGTCGTCTCGAGCGGCTGGGCGCGTACGGCATGCTGTCGGTGTTTTCGGTGCTGGCGATCTACCCCGTGCTCTCGATCCTCTTTCTGGCGCTGCACCGCAAGACCGATCTCGTGACCGGGTTCGCGTTTCCGACGCGCCTCGACCTCTCGAGCTTCAAGGCGGCGTGGACAGAGGGCAGGTTCGGGACCGGCTTCGAGTCCAGCTTCATCGTGGCGGCGACGGTCACTGTCGTCTCCGCCGTGCTCTCGATTGGCACCGGTTACGCGTTCGGGACGATGCGCTTCGTCGGCGACCGGATCGTGTTCCCGATCATCTTGCTCGGGATCATCTTCCCCTACGAGGCGACCGTCATCCCGCTGTATTACGACTTCCAGAACGTCCCGCTCGTCCACCTGCACCTGCTCAACACCTACTGGGCGCTGATCCTTCCGCAGATCGGCCAGTCGGTCGCGTTCGGCACCTTCTGGATGCGCGCCTTCTTCCGCTCCACCCCGCGCTCGCTGATCGAGGCGGCTCGCATCGACGGCGCCACGAGCTTCGGGGTGCTCTGGCGGGTGCTGCTGCCGCAGGCGCGTCCGGCGGTGATGACGATGTCGGTGCTCGTCTTCACCTACACGTGGAACGAGTTCCTGCTCGCTCTGGTGCTCGTCTCGGGCAGCCAGTCCCACCAGACGGCGCCCCTCGGGCTGAGCTTCTTCGCCGGTGCCGTTCGCGCGGGCGACCCGACCAAGGTTGCGGCCGCGGCCGTCCTCGTCGCTGCACCGATCCTGGTCGTGTATCTATTCCTGCAGCGCCACTTCGTGCGCGGAATGCTCGCCGGGGCGATCAAGGAGTAGGAGCGTGGCACGCATCAAGCTCGTCTATCTCGGAGGCGGCTCGACCCGCGCCGCCGGGACGATGGCCTCGTTCATGCAGAACGGCGCCGACTTCGACGGCTCCGACGTCGTCCTCGTCGACCTCGACGAGGCGCGCCTGGACCTGATCCGCACCCTCGCCCAGAAGATGGCGAAGGCCGGTGGTCTCGACATCGCCGTCTCCGCCACGACCGACCGCGTCTCGGCGCTCGAGGGGTGCGACGCGGTGCTCTCCTCGTTCCGTCCGGGCGGCTTCGCCGCACGTATGCACGACGAGCGCATCCCGCTCGAGCACGGTGCGATCGGCCAGGAGACGCAGGGCGCCGGTGGGTTCTTCATGGCACTCCGAGCGATCCACGTGCTCAAGGACGTGTGCGCAGAGATGGAGCGCGTCTGCCCCGACGCCTGGATCTTCAACTACACGAACCCCGTCAACATCGTCGCCGAGGCGATCACCCACCACTCGCCGCTCAAGATCGTCTCGCTGTGCGAGGGGCCGATCTACTTCGCGAACGAGATCGCCGAGAGCGCCGGTCTCGACCCCGCGCGCCTGCAGGCCACGATGGTCGGTCTCAACCACGGCTGCTGGAGCGTGGAGGCGAGCTACGGCGGCGAGGATCCCTTCCCGTTCTTCGAGGACGCCTTGGAGCAGCGCAGGGACGATCCGTCGCTCGAGCCTCAGCAGCGTCGCCAGCTCCAGCTCGCCGTGCGCATGGATTCGATCCCCGCCGACTACTTCATGTACTACTACTTCCGCGACGAGATCCTGGCCGAGCTGCGCGCGAAGAAGACGACCCGGGCCGAGGACATCATGAGGTGGGCCCCCGGCTACTGGCAGCACTATGAGGAGCAGGCGCGGCTCGACGATCCGCAGCTCGACCCCGCTCGCTCCCGCGGCGGCATCGACGAGCTGGAGCTCGCGATCGACGTGATGGACGCGATCTTCAACGACAAGGACGAGATCCATCCGGTCAACATGCCCAACCGCGGCGGCGCCCTGCCGGGCTTCCCGGACGACCTCGTCGTCGAGCTCGAGGGACGCTGCCACCGGGCCCGCATCGACGTGCTGCCGACGCGACCTCTGCCGCGCCACGTGCGCGGACTCGTCGAGATGCTCGGCGAGTACCAGGCGCTCGCGGCTGAGGCGGCCTGGAGCGGCGATCGCGACGACGCGGTGCGCGCCCTGTGTGCGAACCCGCTCGTGCTGAACCTCGATCTCGCAGAGCGCATCTACGACGCGCTCGCGGCCGCCCACCGCCCGTATCTCCCCGCGCGCCTGCTCGCCGCCTAGGAGCGTGGTCGGTATAACGGGCGTGTCGACCGGTCATTTCAGACGGCCGCGCGCGAAGCAAGCGGCCGCGCCGGCAGAGCCGGCACAGCCTCGATGCGGCATCGCAAGCGATGCCGCAGGCCCGCACGGCCTAAGGGCGGCGCCGGCGAGCGGCGCCTAGGGAGACGAGGGAATGGGCGACCTTCTGCTCGGCGTCGACGGCGGGAACACGAAGTGCATCGCGCTCCTCGCCCGTCGCGACGGGACGATCGTCGGCGCCGGACGCGGCGGCTGCGCCGACATCTACGGCGCGCGGAGCCCCGAGGCTGCCCTGGCCGAGATCGACGGCGCCGTCGCAGGCGCTCTCGCTGCCGCCGGCGCAGCGACCGACGACGTGGATGCGGCCGCCTTCAGCCTGGCGGGCGCCGACTGGCCGGAGGACTTCGACTTCCTCCGTGCCGAGCTTTCCGGACGCCTGCCGCGCGTCTCGCGGCTCGCAGTCGTGAATGACGCACTCGGCGCCCTCCGTGCAGGCACGCCGGCCGGCATCGGACTCGCGGTCGTGTGCGGCACCGGGGGGTGCGTCGGCGCGCGCTCCCCCGAAGGCCCGGTCTGGCACTCGAGCTGGTGGGGTCTACACACCGGCGGGTGGGCGATCGGTTCTGCAGCGCTCGACGCGGTCTACGCCGCCGAGCTTGCGATTGCGCCGGCGACGTCGCTCACCGCGGCTGCGCTCGAGCTGTTCGACGCGTCGACGGTCGAGGAGGTATTGCACTCGTTCACACGCCGCGGAGGTCGCTCGCGGTTCGAGGCGTCGCTCTTTGCCCCGGCCGTCCTCCGTGAGGCGGCGGGCGGCGATGCGACCGCGCGCCGAATCGTCGTCGAGCAGGGCGCGACCCTCGGCAGCGTGGCGTCCGCCGGCGCGAGAACCGTCGGCCTCACCGGCCGTCCGTACCCGCTCGTGCTGCTCGGCGGCGTGTTTCGCGGGGCGGGCGCCGAGCTCCTGCGCGACGAGATCACGTCGCGTCTGCCCGACGGAGTGCCGGCGGAGACACGCTTCGAGCCCGCTGCGGGCGCGCTCCTGATGGCGTTCGACGCCGTGGGGGTCGACGCCGACGAGGAACGGCTCCACGAGACGCTTCCGGGCGTCGAGCTCTTCGCCTCCACGCCCGGCTAGAACGCGCCCTCGGATGGACAGCGACACGGCCGCTTCTCTATCCTGGCCGCGCCGGTACGAGCAGACTGAGAGGTGTCGAATGGGCGGGATCCGCCTCGAGGGAGCGGCGAAGGTGTATCCGAACGGCGTGAGGGCGGTCGACGCGGTCAGCCTCACGATCCATGACGGCGAGTTCATGGTGCTGGTCGGCCCGTCCGGATGCGGAAAGTCGACGTTGCTGCGAATGATCGCCGGCCTCGAGCACGTCACCGAAGGCAGGATCTTCATCGGCGACAAGGACGTGACGGCGATTCAGCCGCGCGCCAGAGACATCGCGATGGTGTTCCAGAACTACGCGCTCTACCCGCAGATGACGGTCGGCGAGAACCTCGGCTTCGGACTGAAGCTTCGACGCGTGCGCAAGGACGTGCGCGAGCGCCGCGTGCGAAATGTGGCGAAGACGCTCGGCCTGGACCTGCTCATGGACCGCAAGCCCTCGGCGCTGTCGGGAGGCCAGCGTCAGCGCGTCGCGATGGGCCGCGCGATGGTGCGCGAGCCGAAGGCCTTCCTCATGGACGAGCCGCTCTCGAACCTCGACGCCAAGCTGCGCGTGTCGATGCGCGCCGAGCTGGCACGGTTGCACGACCGGCTCGGCGTGACGACCGTGTATGTGACGCATGACCAGGTCGAGGCGATGACTCTCGGTCAGCGCGTGGCGGTGCTGCGCGACGGCGTGCTCCAGCAATGCGACACGCCGCAGAACCTGTTCCATCATCCCGCGAACCTGTTCGTCGCCGCGTTCATGGGCTCGCCGTCCATGAACCTGGTCGAAGCCGAACTCGACGGCGACCGCGTCACCTTCGCGGAGTTCAGCCTGCCCCTCCGCGCAGACTCGCCGCTCGCGGGCGAGGAGCGCAAGGTGATCCTCGGGATCCGCCCGACCGACTTCAAGCACGCGACCGAGGCTCCGGCCACGCTCCCGCGAATCACGGTTCGGGCAGAAGTGGTCGAGGAGCTCGGCGGCGTCTCGAACCTGCTCTTCCTGCTCGACGCACCGCGTGTCGCGACCGACGCGACCCTTGCCGCCGCCGAAGCCGGCTCGGACGACGAGGGGACCCTGCTTGCCGACGACCAGCGCACCCGCTTCTGCGCGTCCGTCGACGGCCGCCGCCCGGCCAGGGCCGGCGAGGAGGTCGAGCTTGCCGTCGACCACGAGTACCTGCACTTCTTCGACCCGGACACAGGCACGGTGCTCGGCGATCCTGCAGTCGCCGGGGACCTGATCGGCCCCCGCTGACGGCGTTGCGCGTCGCCCGTCGGCTACGGCGCCGCGACGTGCAGTCCCGGACCAGCCGGCGTGATGCCCAATCTCGAGCCGCGCGATGCCAATCTCACTCCCGATCGAAACCGAACGCCTGCGCGTCCGCCCGTTCGTTCCCGAGGCCGACAGCGACCCCATGTTCGCCGTCTACGGCGACCCCGAGGTCATGCGATACATCCCCGGCGGCGCCCTTTCACCCGAGGCGATACGGGCGACGCTCGAGCAGCACGCGCAAGCGCACCGAGAACGCGGCTTCAGCTTCTGGGCGTTGATTGAGCGCGCGCGCGGCCGCCTCATCGGCGACGTCGGCTTCGGGATCTTCACGCCGACCGGCGACATCGAACTCGGCTACACGCTCGCTCGCGACGCCTGGGGTCGCGGTTATGCGACCGAGGCGGCAGGCGCCTGCCTCGCAGCCGGCCTCGAACATCTCGGCGTGCCGCGGATCATCGCCGTGGTGGACGTGGACAACGAGACATCGCAGCGAGTTGCCGAGCGCATCGGTATGACTCGGGTCGAGACGATCGAAGCGCATGGTCGCCCCCACGCCCTCTTCACCACCGACCTTGCGAGCCCGAGGCCAAAGCCTGCTCCAGCGACCGTGGCTAGTAGGTGAAGCTGACCTTGCCGGCGACCCTCGCTTTGTAGATGACGCAGTGGCCGAACAGCGACGTCCGATAATGAGTCAGCGTCGCAGCGAACTGGCCCGAGCCGGCCGAGGTCGTACTCGTCGCAACGTCCTGCAACGCGCCCTTGACGAGAAACTGCTGGTTCGTGCAGTCCGCGCCCGGATCCATCGTCGTGATCATCCCACCGTGGTATGTGAATGTCCCCGTGACCTCGTCGATGCTGCCGCTCGGGCCGTGTGTGACCATCTGGAACGAGCCGCCGTCAACGTAGGTCGGCGTCGAGCCGAGCGGATCGTGCTCGACCCGGGTGTTCCAGGCGGCGGTGTCGCCGAGATCGCCCGCCCCGGCGCCTGCGAAGTAACCGACCGTCGGGGTGAACGCGTACTCGTAGCCGACAATCGCGAAGCTCGTCGAGCTCGGGGCCGCCGTAGCAGTCGCCGGCAGCACCAGCGCCGCCACGATCGCAGCGGCTATCAGCGAGTGGAGTGCGGCTTTCATCCGATCTCCTTCCGTCGTTGACCCGAATGACGAGGCGCCAGGCAGTTTGCCCTACGGGTTCCGCCACGTTTTCTGGACACAAAGGCCCTGGCGCAAACAACGACTCCGCAGGGTGAGCGGAGAGGAGCGAGCTCCTCTCCGCTCATGCGTTGTTGCTACCCGGTCGTCGCGGACCAGATGTTGTTGTTTCCGAAGGTGGGCGGACAGTCTCCCAGCGGCCACGGAGCCGGAAACACGCGCCTTCCCGCGTCGTAGGAGCGCTGGCGCCAGTCGTCGATCGCGGGACAGTCCGCCGCTCCGCGGACGTCGTCCCACACACCGGCGCCGTACGTGCGCGTCGCGACGGCGTAGACGTAGTCTCCGAGAAACTCGTTGTAGAGGATGCGACCCTGCGAGGTGCCGCGCGCGTCGCCGAGGGGTCCGTTGTAGACGGTCGTCCACGGGCCCGGAGTCCCACGCGAGCCGATCGTGGAGTGCAGCAGGACGCCGTGCAGCAGGCGAGGCGCGGCGGTCGTCGTCTGGAACGGCGTCGTGAACGCCATGTACACGACATAGGCATCCTTGCCGTTCGGCGAGATCGCGGGCGCGGAGTAGATCGAGCGATCGCCCGCCGCCGAGGCTACGGCCGGCGCGCTCCAGCTCCCGCCGCCGTCGACGGAGTACGAGAACATCGTCGTCGGCTGCGCGAGCCCGAACTTGCCGTCGGACCACGCATCGACGATCTCGTTCGTCGCGTCGGCGCCGCTGGGCGCGCCGTTCGCGATATCGACGCTCGGCATCGCTGCCAGGTCGGTCCGCGCGCCGGCGGGCCCGTCCAGCATGCAACGCCCGACGACCGGGTCGACGAAGAAGCAGGGATCCGTGATCGGGACGACGTCCTGCGGCTTCGTCCATGTCACTCCGCCGTCGTAGGACTTCACGAGCGAGTGCGCCCCGGCGAGCGAGCTTCCGCCGAAGTGGGTGAAGAACACGTAGACGACGCCGTGACTGTCCGTTCGTACCGTGCAGCCGTCGTAGGCCCCATGCTGAGAGTTCGCCGTCGGCGGTGCGATTGCGCGGTTGGTCCACGTGATGCCGCCGTCGGTCGACGTGCCGACGATCGGGAACAGCGGAAACGAATTGCCGCCGCTGAAGCTGTGGAAATCGACGTAGCAGACGTAGACGTTCCCGAAGAACGGGCTCGACGAGGCGTTGTCGGCCCAGATCTGCTCCTTGTCGAGCCCGGCGGTCGCCGACGCGTGCTCGGCCACGACGTAGGGCTGCGACCAGTTCCGCTGATCTGCGACCGTGCCGGCGGTCGCGTTGTCGATGAAGGAGACGGTGACCGCGAATGCGCTGTTGTTGCCGTTGCCGATCTTCGTATCGGACAGGTTCGTCGCGAGGGTCGAGTAGTACAGGCGCGAGCCGTTGGCCCACGAGAAGTGCCCGGCGACCGCGCGGGGGCCGAAGGCGACGCCCGGGTCGCCGCGAGTGCGCAGGCCGGCCTCGTAGTAGTTCGGCACCGTGTGAATCGGACCGGGATGCGGCGTGCAGGGTTCGACGGTCGGATTGCAGTCCGCCGCCGTCAACCCGTGGTAGGTCGGCTGGATCCAATGGTGGCCGCTGTCGAAGGAGAAATAGACCGCCGACAGGCCAACGCCGAGATTGAACGTCCCGAGCGGGAACGAGCACGCTCCGGCGGTGGTCGCCGCCTGCCGCGAGCACGGCTGCATGTCCACCAGGTCGTTGGCGCCGGCCGCCAGTACGGATGGTCGCGACGCGTCCACGGCCAATGCCGGCTCGTTCTGCGCGTTCCGCGGATGGAGGCCCGTCGGGCTTCCGACGCTCACGAGAGCACCGGTCGCGGCGGCGGCATAACCCGCCCCGATCAGCGCAAACCCGGCTACTACGAGTAGGACCAAGGACCACCGTTTCATCGCGTTCTCCTCTCCCGCTAGCTGACCCCGCACATCGTTCCGGCTGGCGAGTCTTGGACGATGTTCGCCATCTCGACGAGCATGTCAACCGAGCCACCGGCGGGGTAGTGGACGCTCTCGCCCTCCTTTCCCGTATCCAGGCGGAGTCGGGTCATGCCGATAGGCAATGGATGACATCCGCCGCCCTGCTCTGCGGCCCCTCGCAGCCGCCCGCGTGCGCCGCCTGCCCGCGCGCGCCGTGCTCGCGGGGATCGTGGCCGCGAGCACGGTCGCCCACCTGCTGCTCGCGTCGTTGCGGCTGACGCCGAACGTCTTCCCGGACGAGTACCTCTACGCGTCGCTCGGGCGCTCGATCGCCGAGGGGCGACGGCCGCTCGTCCGCGGCGGCCCGGCGCACTTCCCCGCCCTCCTCGAGCCGATCCTGACCGCGCCGGCCTGACTCGTCTCCGACGGGGGAGTCGCGTACCGGCTCGTCCAGGGTCTGAACGCGCTGGCCGATGTCGCTCGCGGCGGTGCCGGTGTACCTGATCGCGCGGAGGCTGCGGCTCGGGACCGGCACCGCCCTCGCGCTGGCCGCGCTCGCAGTCGCCGGGCCCCAGCTCCTCTTCGTCGGGACGATCCTGTCGGAGCCGTACGCCTACCCGCTCGTGCTCGGCGCTTTCGCCGCTGGGCTCGCGCTGCTCGAGCGGCCGACGCCGCGCGTCCAGGCGGCCTTCCTCGTCCTCGCCGGGCTCGCCGCGTTCACGCGCGTGCAGTTCGCCGTCCTGCCGGTCTGCGTGCTCGTCGCGGCAGTCGTCGCCGGGCTGCGGGAACGGAGGCTGCGGCGCGTGCTGCGGGAGCAGCGGCTGCTGCTCGGGATCTCGGGGTCGGGGTCGCGGCGGGGGTCGCCCTCGTCGCGGCGCACCGGCTCGGCTACTACCAGCGCGTCTCGCCCACGGGCTCGGGCGTCGCGGCGCTGCAAATCGCGGGCGCCGACGTCTTCGTGCTGCTGCTCGCGGCCGGCTGCGCGCTCGCGCCGGGTGCCGTCGTCGGCGCCGCGCTGGCGGTCGCGAAGCCGCGGTCGCACGCGGAGCTTGCGTTCGGCGCTCTGACCGCGTCGCTCGGCGGCGCGCTGATCGCGCAGTCCGCGCTCTACGGCGACGTCCATCTCGTGCAGGAGCGCTACCTGCTGTACCTGCTCCCCTCGTCGCGATCTGCTTCGTCCTTCGCGCCTCGCGCGGCCGGGGCCGCTGGCTCGTCGAGGGAGCCGTCGGGGCGGCGATCGCGGTCGTGGCCTCGGCCGTCCCGCTCGCCGGCTACGCGCACGGCGCCGAGCAGACCGAGTCGCCGTTCCTGTTCGCCGTCGACCGGCTCGAGCTCTCGGTGCACAACGCGGGGCAGGCGTCCTTTCTCGTCACTGGCGGTGACGGCGCTCGCGGGAATCGGCGTCGCCGCGGCCGTGCGGCCACGCGTCGGCCTGCCGCTCGTGCTCGTGCTCTCGCTCGCGGCGTCCTCCATCGCCCTCGCGGGCGCGGTCTCGTTCGACCGCCAGCGCGCCGCCCACGCGCGGGAGCTCTATCTGCCCGCCGATCGCTCGTGGATCGAGCACGCGCACGCCGGCGGCCCGGCCGCGGTGCTCGCCTCGCCGGGCACGCCGCGGAATCCGACCGCTCGCGATGCTGTTCTGGAACCCGTCGGTCGACCGCGTACTGCTCTTGCCCGCCGCGGCGCCGCTCGACAAGTTCCCGAGCACGCGCGTCTCCGGCCGGACGGGACGATCCTCGATCGCGGCCGTCCGGTGCGAGGGACGCTGCTCGTGGACGAGCAGGTGACGACGGTGCGGCTCCGCGGCGCGCGCCGGCTTACCCACTGGAACGCCCAGACGCTTGTCCGGCCTCACGGCCGCGCGCGGCTCGCGGTCGTGATGCCGAGCCGGATTCCGGACGGGCGCCTGCTCGCGAAGGGCACGCTCTTCGTCTGGCCCGGCGCCCGCGGGGGCTGGCTCGAGCTCCGCCTGAACGTCCCCGCGGCGCTCCCGAGCGGCTTCGTCCGCTTCCAGCGGCCGGGCGGCCGGGACGTGACGCTTCGCACGGCCGGCGGGACATCGAAGCGGTTCCGGATCCCGATCTGCGGCGGCGGCCCTTGGCAGTCGCCGTTCACCGCCGGCCCCGAGCGATACGCCGCCAGCGCGATCCAGACCGTGCGGACGAGCGTCCCCCGCTTCTTCGCCGACCCCGCAGCCTGCGGATAGCCGGCGACGACGGCGCACAACACACCCGGCAGCTCGCTCAGCGGGCGGTGCGACTGCAGACGATCCGCCGGCACGCGCGGTATTCGATCCCGGGATGCATGGGCCACCGCCGGGCGAATCGGTAGGTGATCCCAGGACCGCCGCGTCGCAGGGTGACGATGTAGGGCGTGGCGTACGCCCAGCCGCCGTCGAAGCCGGAGAACGCGTCCTCGCGCCCGGCCAGGTAGCCGGCCGCGAAGCCTCCGCGGGTCGTCGGCGCTCCGGTCGGCTGCACCGAGCGGCGGCCCGCGAAGAACGCTCCGATGCCGATCCCGATCACGAGGAGCGCCATGGCGATACGGAGTACCGTCACTCGCAGAGCGTAACCCCGCTCAGTCGCCTTGAGAGGTTGTCCCGTGGCTCGTAGAACTCGAGGCGGGACATCTTCCAGAGTGGGCTTATGACCGTACTGACCAAGATCACCGAGCACGTCTACTGGATGCCGCCGGGCCCGCCAGACCGGCCGTCGGTGTGCGGGGTCGTCGGCGATCGGCGCACGCTGATGCTGGACGCTGGATCGTCGAAGGCTCACACACGGGCGTTCCTGGACGCACTGCGGGCGGAGGGCGGAGCGCGCCCGAGCGCGGTGGTCTACACGCATTCCCACTGGGATCACGTCTTCGGCGGAGCCCAGCTGGGCGGGCAGGTGATCGCCCATGCATTGACCGCTGAGCGACTGATCGAGCTGGCGGCGATGGACTGGACCGACGAAGGGCTCGACCAGCGCGTCGCCGCCGGCCATGCTTCCCCGCAACACGCTGAAAACGTCAAGGAAGAACTTCCCTCGCCACGAACGGTCGAGGTTGCTCCAGCCGACATCGTCTTCCAGGACGGGCTGGACATCGAGCTCGGCGGGGTGACTGTCCGCGTCCGACATGTCGGCGGCGACCACAGCGCCGAGTCCAGCGTGATGTACGTCGAGCCCGACCGCGTGCTCTTCCTCGGCGACTGCATGTACGACTCACCGGCGGGAGTCCTGACAGCCGAGCTGGCGTTCCCGCTGCACGACGCGATTCTCGGGTTCGACGCCGAGCTCTATGTCGATGGGCACACTCCGTCGGTCTTCTCGCGTCCGGAGATCGAGGGCTTGATCGAGAAGATGCGATTGGCGGAGAAGGCCGTCCGAGAGGGATCCACAATCGCAGCGCCCGACGAGGACACGGAGTACTTCGTTCGAACCTTCAGAGCAGGGCGCGCGACCGCGTCGGAATAGCGGCCGCAACGCGCCCCGGTCAGAGCCGCCCGGACCGCAAGACGCCCCACATCAGCCAGCCGCCGAGGGCGCCAGAGAGGGCGAAGCCGATGACCGAGACGAGGTTGATCCCGAGCAGCTGCGGACCCGCGGACGCGAACACGCCGATCAGGCTCGACCCGATCAGCCCGCCCGTGACGACGAGCGCGACGACGAGCCGGTTGAAGACCCGCTGCGTCGACTCGAGGAACTCGTCGAGCCCCTTGTGGACGAAGCCGACCTCGAGCTGGCCGTCCCGCAGCTCCTCCATCAGGTCGTGCACCTGGTACGGGAGCTCCATCGCGATCTGGGTGTAGTCCCACGCGTCCTTCCGCATCCGCCGCGCGATGCGCTGCGGCGTGAAGCGCTCGAGCATCAGGCTCCGTGCGTACGGCTTTGCGACCTCGAAGACGTTGAAGTCCGGGTAGAGCTCGATGCCGACCGAGGCGAGCGTCGCGATCGCCCGGTCGAGCAGGAGGAACCGCGTCGGCAGACGCAGGTTCATCGAGTAGATGAGCTGGAACGCCTCGCGGATGACCTGAATCGGGTCGATCTCCGCCAGGCTCGCGCCGTAGTAGCGGTAGTAGACCTCGCGCAGCTCGGCGAGGAACTCCTCCTCGCGGTCCTTCGGATAGCGCACGCCGAGGTCGGCGAGGCGGCGCGGCAACGCCTCGACGCGCTCCTGCGCGGCGTCGATGAAGAGCCGCGTCAGCTTCGTCATGTCCTCGTCGGTGAGCTTGCCGACGGCGCCGAAGTCGACCAGGCCGATGTGGCCGACCTCGTCCATGACGAGGATGTTCGCCGGGTGCGGGTCGCCGTGGAAGAAGCCGTGGCGGAAGATCATCTCCATCCAGGTCTGGGCCATCAGGTAGGCAAGGTCGCGCCGCTCCTCGACGGCCCAGGCCTCCGCCTCGACGTCGGCGAGCTGGGTGCCCTCGATCAGCTCGAGCGTCAGCGCCCGCGCCCGCGTGTAGCTCCAGTAGACCTTCGGGATGTGCACGTGCGGGTCGCCGGCGAAGTTGCGGTGGAAGGTCTGCGCGTTGCGCGCCTCGAGCCGGTAGTCGAGCTCCTGCCTGATCTGGCGCGCGAACTCGTCGACGAGGCCGCGCGCGTCGATGAAGTCGAGCGCCCGCACGCGTTCCTTGAGGAGCCGGGCCGCCTGGTAGAGCAGCGAGAGGTCGGCCTCGATCTGCCGCGGCGCGCCCGGTCGCTGAACCTTGACGGCGACGCGGTTCCCGTTCGGCAGCACCGCCCGGTGGACCTGGCCGATCGAGGCGGCCGCGACTGGCCGCTCCTCGAACTCGAGGAAGAGCCGCTCGACCGAGTTGCCGAGCTCCTCCTCGATCACCCGCTCGGCTTGCTCGAACGGGAAGGGGCGCACGTCGTCCTGGAGCGCCCGCAGCTCGGCGACGATGTCCGGCGGGACGATGTCGGGGCGCATCGAGAGCAGCTGCCCGAACTTGACGAACGTCGGCCCGAGCTCGTCGAGGAGCTCTCGCAGGTGCTGCCCGCGGGCCGAGACGGCGTTGCCGTTCTCCATCGCCTCGGTCAGGCGCGCCGTCCTGTGACCCGGGATCAGGTCGGTCAGCCGGTGCGACTCGAAGAAGTAGCCGAAGCCGTGCCGGACGGCGACCTGGGCGATCTCGGAGAGGCGGCCGAGGTTCCGTGTGTGCGTTTGGGCCATCGCAACCAGTGTGACATTCTCGAGTGATGGCAGGCTCGTCGGCCGTGGCCCGGGCGCTGGCGCTCGACGGCGAGAATGCGAAGACGACGGTGGAATGGAAGGCCGGCTTCGCCCACGGCGAGCGCCTCCGCTCGCTCGGCCTCGAGCTCGCGCGGCTCCTGAACGACGTGCTCTAGGCTGGGACCCGAGGCTGGCGCACCCAGGGGCCGGGCGGCGTCAGCAGCGACTCCACGCGCAGGTAGGCGAGACCGACGAGGGGCAGGTCGGAGAGCCGCTCGAAGCAGATGTAGCGCGGCCGCCACTCGGGGAAGAACTTGCGGTTGAACGAGTAGAGCCGCTCGAGCTGGAACAGCTTGTCGAGCCCGAGCAGCGCGCGGCGCACAAGCCGCCGCCAACGCGGGCCCTCGGGCTGCAGCAGGTCGGTGAAGACGCAGAAGTTGAGCGACACCTCCCGGACCTCCCGCTCCTTCGCCCAGGCGAGCGCCTCGACGATCAGGAACTCCATGAGCCCGTTCGGCGTGCCCGGCCGGCGCCGCATCGTCGAGAGCGAGTACGAGCCGCCGGCCGGCGTCGGGACCAGGTGGAGGAAGCCGCCCACCTCCCGGTCCGGACTCTCGGCCACGGCGAAGAGCGTGTCGGGCGCGTAGAGCTCGTCGTGCGCCATCGAGAAGCCGCGCTCCGGCTGGTTTCCCCGCCACGCCGCCGAGACGGCGTCGAGCTGCGCCCGCAGCGCGGGATCGGCCTCGCCTGCGCTGACGACGCGGAACCGGTAGCCGGCCTTCGTCAAGCGGCTGACCGACTGGCGCACCTTGCGGATCGGCCGCCCTTCGAGCGAGAAGCTGTCGGGTCGCAGCACCGCCTCGTCGCCGATCTTGATCGCGCGGAGGCCGAGCCTGCGGTAGCGCTCCAGCTGGTCGCCGCTCGCGCCGATCACGGCCATCCGCCAGCCCCGCTTGCGGGCGAGACGGCGAAACTCCGCGAGCAGCGCGTCGAGCTCGTCCTCGTCGCCGACCGGATCGCCGCTGACGAGCGCGGCGCCGCCCACGACGCGGTAGGCGAGGAACGCACGCCGCGAGGGCGAGAACAGGTAACTCTTGTCGCGGCGGAGCGCGAAGAAGGCGAGGCTGTCGCGGCCGTAGCCCTCCACGAGCACGCGCGCGGCGCGGCGCTCGTCGACCGACTGGCGCACGAGCTCTGTGAGCGGACGCAGCCAGAGGTAGAGAGCACGGAACGCGAGGACGAGGCTGACGGCCGCGAGCGTGTCCTCGAGGCGATCGGGGGCGCCCGGACGGGTGCCGAGGTAGAGCGACCAGCCGACCGCGGCGGCGAGCGCGGCGAGCGTGGCCGCGAACGGGCGCAGGCTCGCCGGGTCGCCCGGGACGTCGAAGCGCTTCCGGTAGCGGACGAGGAAAGCCAGGAACGCGAGTCCCGCGCCCGCCTCCTCGACGTCCAGACCCTTCGCGAGGTGCGCGAGCGTGATCCCGATGACGACTGCGACCGCGAGCTGCCAGGCACGACGGCGCCGGCCGGCGAGGGAGCGCGAGAGCCAGACGAGACCGATCCCGAACGCGAGCGTCGCCACGCGGGCGGCCGCGGGGACGCCGGAGGGCAAGACGCCCCGAACGAGGTCGCTGCGCGAGGCGAGCTCGGGCGTCAGCGCGGACACGATTCCGACCACGCCGATCCCGGCCGCCGCCCCTGCAAGGAGCGATTCGGCCTTCAGCCGCATGGGTCGCAGAGTAGCTCGGAACCCGGCCGGTTGCGGGTACAAATTCCAGATGGCCTCCGTGCCGCAGCAGCTCGCCTCCCCGCGCTGGATCGCGCGCCTCTTCGTCGCCGCCGCGGTCGTGCTCGTGCCGTGGACGCTCATGCTCGGCTACCGGCTGCCCGCCCGGCACACGAGCGACCACTGGGATCTCGCGTGGATCGGCTTCGACGTGGCGATCGCGCTCGCTCTCGCCGTCACGGGTCTCGGGATCGCCCGCTGCGCCCCGTGGGTGCAGGGGGCCGCGGCAGTCGCGGCGACGCTGCTGCTCTCCGATGCCTGGTTCGACAACGTGCTCTCGCGAAGCCACGAGGAGCACATCGAGGCGGGACTCGAAGCCCTGCTCGTCGAGCTCCCGCTCGCGCTCCTGTGCCTGTGGCTCGCGCGCAACGCCGAGCACGCCGTCGCAGCCGTGCGCGACGCGCGCGAGCGGCTAGACCCGCGGCGCTGAGTTCTGCTCGAGCAGGCGCAGCCGGTGCTCGAGCTGCGCGACCCGGAGCTCCAGCTCGTCGAACTCCTCGCGCGTCACGAGCCCGAGCTCGTGGACCAGTGCACGAAGGGTTTCGGCCGTCCGCTCGCCGACGCGCTCACGCGAGCCGCGGACGCGCGCGGGGAGCTCGGCCAGCAGCTCCTCGATCGCCCGGAGGATCTCGTCAGCGGGCGCGGCCATGCGGCCTCGTCCGGCGGCGCTGGCGCCGCTTCTCGCGTCGCGCCTGCGCGCCGGCCGGCTCGGGCGTGAGGTCGAGCACGGCGGGCGTCGGCTCGGCCGCGAGCGCCGTCTCGGACTGCTCCAGCGCCACCGTTCCCGCGTCGGGCCGGCCGCGCAGCCGCCGCCGCGGCCCGGGCGGGCCGCCGTCGGTCGGCTCCTCGACGACCCCCTCCTGCCCCTTGCGGCGCGCGTACTCCGGCTCGCGCTCCTTCCACATCGTCAGCAGCGGCGCCGCGATGAAGATCGACGAGTAGGCGCCCGAGGTGATCCCGACGAGGAGCGCGAAGGCGAAGTCCTTCAGCGTCGCGCCGCCGAAGACGAGCAGCGAGGCGACCGGCAGCAGCGTGATGAACGTCGTCGCCAGCGAACGGCGGATCGTCTCCCAGAGCGAGACGTTCGCGATCGTCGCGAACGACGAGCGCCGCATCAGCGGGATGTTCTCCCGGATGCGATCGAAGATGATGATCGTGTCGTAGATCGAGTAGCCGAGCACGGTCAGCACGGCCGCCACGGTCGACGTCGAGACCTCCCGCCCGACGAGCGAGTAGACGCCGACGGTGATGACGATGTCGTGCACCATCGCGGCGATCACGGGGACGGCGAACTTGAAGTCGAACCTGATCGCGATGTAGATCACGATCAGGAGCAGCGAGACGATGATCGCCAAGACCGCGTCGTGCGCGATCTGGCGCCCGAAGCTCGCCGAGACGTTTTTCGTCCCGATCTTGACCGCGCCGACGTTTCGCTGCAGATCCTGCGTGAGCCGCGTCTGCTCGCCGCTCGTCAGCGACTTCGTCCGCATCTGGAACGACTTGTAGGCCTCGCCTCGCACCGCTGCGCCGCGGCCCTGGACGACCGCGTCCGAGTGGCCGATGTCGGCCGCCTGCTTGCGCACCTCACCGAGCGGCACGGGCTTCTTCGTCGCGAACGTGACCTGCGTGCCGCCCTTGAAGTCGATGCCGAGGTTCAGACCCCTGACCCCGAGCGAGACCGCGCCGATCAGGACGATCGCGCCCGAGACGGCGAACCAGACACGCCGCCGGCCCATGAAGTCGATCTGCAGCCACCTCGCCTTCTGCTGGCCCTGCGCACCCATCAGGCGCGCGTTGCCGAACCAGCGGAAGCCGGCGAGCAGGCCGAGCATCGCGCGCGTCGCGGCGACCGCGGTGATCAGCGAGATCAGCGTGCCGATCAGCAGCATCAGCGCGAAGCCCTTCACGCCCGCAGTTGCGACCGCGAACAGGACGAGCGCGGTGATCGCCGTGACGACGTTCGCGTCGAGGATCGTGTGGAACCCCTTGCCGTATCCGGCCGCGATCGCCGCCCGCACGCTCTTCCCGGCGCGCACCTCTTCCTTGATGCGTTCGAACACGACGACGTTCGCGTCGGCCGCGACGCCGATCGTCAGGATCAGGCCGGCGAAGCCCGGCAGCGTCAGCGTCACGTTGAAGAGCAGGATCGCGGCGAAGTAGAAGGCCGCGTAGATCGCGAGCCCGAGCACCGCGACGACGCCGAGGAAGCGGTAGAGGACGAGCAGGAAAAGCGCCACGATCGCAAGGCCGACGGCGGCCGCGCGCCACGCCTCGCGGAGCGAGTCCTTACCGAGCGTCGCCGAGACGTCGGTGCGCTCGATCTGCTGGAAGTTGTACGGCAGCGCACCCGTCTGCAGCACGAGCGCGAGGTCCTTCGCCTCGCCGATCGTCCCACCCTGGCCGAGGTCGATCTGCGCCTGGTTGCCCGCGATCCCCTGCGGGTTCTTGATGTAGTCGATGTACGGCGTCGACCGGATGACGTTGTCGAGGACGATCGCGAAGTGGCCGGCGTACTGCGTGACGGCGCTCGAGTCGTTGCCGTGGCCGGCGAGGCTCGCCGCGAGCTTGCCGCGCTCCGCCTCCTGCTTCGTGATCTTCTCGAAGACCTTGGCGCCGTGACCCGTGAACTGCATCGTCACGATCGGCTGGCCGTTCTGGTCGAAGTCGGCGCGCGTCCCGGAGAGCTTCAGGTCCTTGCCCGTCATCTCCGGCGGGCCTTCCTTGGACGCCGGGTGGTAGTTCAGGAGGTAGTAGTACGTCGCCGCCTGCTGGCGGGCGCCGAGACAGCCGCTCGTTGCCGGACAGCTGACGACGGTCATCCCCGGCGGCACGGCGAGGACTTTCGTGCCGGACGGAGCCTCGCCCTTGTAGCGCCGCAGCAGCTCCTGCTTTGTCGGCACGGGGCCGGCCAGCAGCGAGTGGTGCTCGACCGTCTTCTTCTTGACCGTCGTCTTCGTGATCTTGAACAGGTAGTACGGCCCCGCGGCGGAGCCCTTCGCCTTCGACTGCACCTGGGTCAGGAGGTCGTAGAGCCCGGGCGAGGCGACCGGGTTGTTCTGCGCATCCCTAGACGGGCCGGTGACGTCGGCCTCGAAGTCGAAGAACTGCAGCTGCGCCGTCTTACCGATCAGGGCGGCGGCCTTCGCGGGGTCGTGGACGCCCGCAAGCTGGATCACGATCTGGTCCTTGCCCTGCTTGCGGACCTCCGGCTCGGAGACGCCGAGCTTGTCGACGCGGTTCCGCATGATCGACTCCGAGATCGTCATCCCGTCCGGGGTGACGACCTGGCCCTTCGCCGGCACGGCCTTCAGCACGACCTCGAGGCCTCCCTGGAGGTCGAGACCGAGCGTCGGCTTCTTGTGCGCGGGCGAGCCCGGAACAGCGAGAAGGACGGCGCCGACGAGGCCTGCGAGGATCAGGCCCATCAGGATCAGGTGCGAGCGCCGATTGCTCACCGCGACTCCTCAGGGTAGCTCGCGCTCTCCTCGAGCGCGGGCGTCTCCGGCGGCTCCTCGAGCTCCTCGGGAGGGATCACCGCGCCGATCGCCCGGCGCGCGACCTTGACCTCGAGGCCGGGCGCGATCTCGACCATTAGGTCATCTCCGTCGAAGCCGGTGATCCGCCCGTAGATCCCCCCTGCGGTGACGACCTCGTCGCCGAGCTGGAGCTCCTGGAGCATGCGCGCCTGGTCCACCCGTGCGCGCCTTTGCGGACGCAGCAGCACGAGGTAGATGAAGAGTCCGGCGACGACGATGAGGACGAGTCCGATCATCAGATTCGGGCGGCGGCGCGTTCGAGCCGGACGAGCGCCTCGGCCGTGAAGGCGGCGAGCTCGCCCCGCTCGATCGCGGCCCGCGCGCCGGCGGTGAGGTCGAGCAGGAAGCGCAGATTATGCAGGCTCAGGAGCCGCAGGCCGAGCAGCTCCTGCTGGTTGACGAGATGGCGGATGTAGGCGCGGCTGAACTGGGCGCACGCGGGGCAGGGGCAGCCCTCGTCCAGCGGCCGCTCGTCGCGGGCGAAGCGCGCGTTGCGGAGGTTGAGCCGGCCCTCCCAGGTCAGGGCACTGCCCGTGCGCGCCGTCCGCGTCGGCAGGACGCAGTCGAACATGTCGACCCCGCGGGCGATCACCTCGAGGATCCCCTCCGGGTCGCCGATGCCCATGAAGTAGCGCGGCTTCGACTCCGGGAGCAGCGGCGCCGCCCAGCCGACCGCCTCGAACATCGTCTCGCGGTCCTCGCCGACCGAGAGGCCGCCGAGGGCGTAGCCGTCGAAGTCGAGCGCAACGAGCTCGGCGATCGAGCGGCGGCGGAGCTCCTCGTCGGCGGCTCCCTGCGCGATGCCGAAGCGAAGCTGCCCGGGGGCGCGCGGCGCGTCGCGCTGCCGCTCCGCCCAGACGGTCGTCCGGCGCACGGCGTCCTCGAGCTCGCTCCTCGGGCCGCCGGACGGCAGGCAGATGTCGAGGCACATGGCGATGTCCGACCCGAGGTTCGCCTGGATCGCCGCGGCGAGCGCGGGCGTGAGACGCGCTGCGGTGCCGTCGTAGACCGAGCGGAAGGTGACGCCGTCATCGTCGACGGCGAGCAGCGTGTCGCGCAGCGAAAAGACCTGGAAGCCGCCGGAGTCGGTCAGGATCGGGCCGTCCCAGCCCATGAAGCGGTGCAGGCCGCCGAGCTCGGCGATCAGCTCGTCCCCGGGGCGGAAGTGCAGGTGGTAGGTGTTGCCGAGCAGGATCGTGGTCCCGAGCGCGCGCAGCTCGTCCGGGGCGACCGACTTGACCGTGCCCTTGGTACCGACGGGCATGAAGGCCGGCGTCGGCACGTCGCCGTGGGCGGTGCGCAGGATCCCGGTCCTGGCGGCCCCGGCGGTCGCCGTGATCGTAAAGCTCACGGAGCGATCACCCGCGTTCGGAGGGCGGGCGCCCGCGCGAACCTTCGGTCTGTCGTTACAAGCGTTGCTCCGAGGCTCTCCGTGAGGGCAACGTAGGTCGCATCGGGCGCGGTGAGGTTCGTACGGAGCTGCCAGATTCGCCCCAGGAACGGGAGGTGCGGGTAGCGTGCGAGGTCGAAATCGGCGAAGTCGGTCAACGCCCGTCGTGCGAACGATTCCCCGATCTCGCCGAGCCGGACGAGCTTCCTCAGGGCGCTCGCCACCTCGACGTCGATGAGGTGCGGAGCGTGCAGGTCCGGGTCCGCGGCAAGCTGCGTCTCGACCCAGACCCCGAGGTCGCGGCCGACGAGGAACTCGACGGCGGCGGAGCTGTCGAGAACGATCAACCGGTGGCGTCGCGCATCTCGCGGATGATCTCGGCCGCTGACGTCTTCAGCGGTACCCGGCCGCGCCGGCGGATGCGTTCGCTCAGCTCCTGGATGGTGGGCCGGCCGGCCTCGCGCTCGGCGAGTCGCAAGAGATACTCCGAGAGCGACATGCCCTGCTCGGCCGCGCGCGCCTTCAGCTTGCGGTGAAGATCGTCCGGAACGTTTCGAATCTGGATCATCTTCGACATGCGCGGGACATTATCACATGTGCGGAACATGGGCTGTTTACGGCGCTCAATGCCGCAGTCGCGCCATAGCGTCTACAGGATCAGCATCGCGTCGCCGAACGAGTAGAAGCGGTAGCGCTCCTCGATCGCCAGCCGGTAGATCCGGCGCGTCTCCTCGACGCCGAGGAACGCCATCACGAGCGCCAGCAGCGTCGAGCGCGGCAGGTGGAAGTTCGTGAGCAGCGCGTCGACGCGGCGGAACTCGAAGCCGGGAGTCACGAAGAGCTCGGTCCGGCCGGCGAGCGGGCCACCGCGAGCGAGCGTCTCGAGCACGCGCACGGTTGTCGTCCCGACGGCGAGCACGCGCTCGGCCGCCCGGATGCGCGCCCACGCGTCCGGCTCGACCTCGTAGCGCTCGCCGCGGAGGCGGTGCTCGGCGAGGTCGTCCACCGCGAGCGGCCGGAAGGTGTCGAGCCCGACGTGCAGCGTCACGCGCTCGACGTCGAGGCGGGAGAGCAGCTCCAGGGTGAAATGGAGCCCGGCCGTCGGCGCCGCGGCCGAGCCGGCCTCGCGCGCGTACACGGTCTGGTAGCGCTCGGGATCGGCGAGCGGCTCCGTGATGTAGGGCGGCAACGGCGTCTCGCCGGCCGGCTCGCCCTCGAGCCGCAACCGCCAGCGGCCCTCGCCGAGATGCTCGAGGAGCTCGACCGGACCGTAGCGGCGTCCAGGCTTCAGCCGCCGGGTCGGCCGCGCGAGCCCCTCCCAGAGCTCGCCCTCGAGCCGTTCGAGCAGCAGCACCTCCCCACGCGGCCGCTCGATCGGGATCCGCGCCGCGACGACGCGCGTGTCGTTCACGACGACGAGCTCGCCGGTGAGCTCCTGCGAGAGCTCCGCGAAGCGCCGGTGCCTGATCGCACCCGTGGCGCGCTCGACGACGAGCAGCCGCGACTCGTCCCGCCGCTCCGGCGGATGCTGGGCGATCAACTCCGGCGGCAGCTCGTAGTCCAACTCGTGGGCCTTCATGGCGTGGCCGGCTCCTTCGCTAGATTCGCCCGGAATGCTGCGTGTTCTCGTCGCCGTCTGCCTGTGCATCGTCGCGTGGGCGCCCGCCGCGCCCGGGTCCTCGGCCTCTCCCTGCGGAGCCTCGCAGCTCCGGCTTTCGGTGGAGACCCAGGGCGAGAGCACGACGACGTGGATCGGCGTCCGAATCCGTGATCTCGGTCGCGCATGCGTCGTCTCCGGCGCGGTCGAGCTGACCGTCGAGCGGGCGGAACGCCCGGCCGCGATCGAAGGCAACCCGTTGCGGCTCGCGCTGACCGGGTCGATCGGCCGCGGCGGCAGTCGGCTCGTGCGCGCAGACTGGGCCAACTGGTGCGGGCCGCGCCGCGGCCTCAGCCTGCGCGCGCGCTACCGCGGCCTCTCGGTGCGCTCGCGCCCTCGCCACGTGCCCGTCTGCCTCGGTCGAGAAGCGGCGTCGCGGCTCGTGCCCGTCCGCTGACGGCGTTACCCTTCAACTCGTGGACGACGACGCCGTCAGGCGCGCGCGAGAGCGCATCACGGGAGCGGCCGAGGGAAAGACCGACCCGGCCGACGTCGATGCCGCGCTGGAACGCGCCCGGGCGCAGATCGAGGCACTCGCGCAGGCAGCGACCGAGCTCGAGGCGACGCTGCCCGGGAAGGTCGGCGACGCAGTCGAGGACGGCCTCCGCGAGCAGGTGCTCCCAGTCGCGCGGCACCTCGCCGAGGTCCGCGGCCTGATGAACCAGCTGATCCGCCGGCTCGAGCGGATCGAGGGTATGGAGCTCGCCGAGCGGCATGCGCGCGTCGACGACCTCGCGCTGCTCGTCGACCTCGTCACCTCCGGCTGGAAGAGCGTCGACGACCGGCTCGCCCGGCTCGAGAAGGGCCTCGAGGAGCGCGGCGGCGCGATCGTCTACCGGATCGAGGAACGCCGCCCGAGCGTCGACTCCGGCTGACCTTTGTAACACCTTGTTACATGGGTGAGGAGGCGGAGGAGCTGCGGAGGCTCGTCGGCGCGGCGCGGGCGGACGAGCTCGTCGCCGAGCCGGTCGAAGATCCCAAGCTGCTGGCGACGACGCTCGTGTACGAGTACGGGCAGACGCGCGCCTACCGGATCGCCGTGCTCCTCGCGCAGCTCCCGCAGACCGGCGGGCGCCACGGCGAGGTCCTGGAGCTGCTCGCGCGCCGCCGACCCTGGTGGCGGCGCCTCCGACGCCGGCCGTAGCTATCCCGCGGCGGGAAGCGCGCACAGCGTCAGCCCGGCGCGCCGCGCGAGCCGGTTTGTGTCCGGCTCCGCCTGGTTCGCGAAGCGGAGGAGCTGTTGCGTCCGGCGGGCGTCCCCGCGCGCGATCGCCGTCGCCAGGTCGTCGGTCAGCCCCACCTGGTAGCGCGCCTGGGAGAGGAACGCCCTGAACCGCCGCTCCTCGTCGGCCGGGGGCTTCAGCTCCTCGAGCTCCCGTAGCTCCTGCCGCGAGAGCGAGACCGCCCGCCGGACGAGCGGAGCGAGGTCGTCGAGGCTCTTCGGCCGGCCGAGCGATCGCACCTTCTCAGCGTACGTGCTGCAGATGTCGTTGCCCTTGTGGACGAAGCCGTCGTGCGAGAGCCGGCCGCCGCCGCCGCAACCCGCGAGCGCGACGCCGGCCGCTGCGGCGAGCACGACAGGCAGCGGACTCACTCGCGCGCCGCCGGCAGGACGAGCCGGAATCGGCTGCCGCGGCCGGGCTCGCTCTCGAGCTCGATCCGGCCGCCGAGCGCGACCGCCAGCTCGCGCGCGATCGCGAGCCCGAGGCCGGTGCCGCTCCCGTCCCGCGACCAAAACGGGCGGAAGATCCGCTCCCGCTCCTCGGCCCTGACGCCCGGGCCGCTGTCGGCGACGTCCACCGCCACCGAACCGTTGCCCGCGCCGAGCGACAGCGCGACCGTCCCGCCCTCCGGCGTCCAGCGAAACGCGTTCGCCAGCAGGTTCGAGATGATCTGGAGAACGCGGTCGCCGTCGGTGACAATCACCGGCCTGGCCGTGATCTCCTGCCGGTAGTCGATCGAGCGGCGCCGCGCCTCCTCGCCGAACGCGGCGTACGCGCGCTCGACGAGCCGCTCCATGTCCACCTCCTCATGCAGGACGGTGAAGCGATGCGCATCGAGCTTCGCCAGGTCGAGCACGTCGCCGACGAGCCGGCCGAGCCGCTCTGCCTCGAGGGCGATCACGCCGAGCGACGCGTCCCGTGTCTCCGCGTCTTCGAAGACGCCCTCGCGGAGCGCGGCGACGTGGCCCTGGATCGCCGTCAGCGGCGTCCGCAGCTCGTGCGAGACGCTCATCAGGAAGTTCCGCTCGAGCTCCTCGGCTTCGGCCAGCCGCGCGGTCATGTCGCGGAAGCGATCGGAGAGATGGGCGATCTCCCCGCCACCCGGGACGACGGGCACCTGGACGTCGTAGCTCCCGCCCGCCACTTTGTCCGCCGCTGCCGACAGCGCGTGGAGCGGCCGCGAGATCCGACGCGAGAGGTAGACCGAGAGGAGCATCGCGACCACGAGGCCGCCGGCGAGCGCGAGCAAGAGCTGGGCGACGAGCGAGAACAGCCGGCTGCGCAGGGTCGAGGTCGGCTTCGCGACCACGATCGCGCCGAAGAGCTGCTTGCCGAGATCGAGCGGTCGCGCCACGGCGAGATACGTGGCGCCTCGGTACGTGAGCGTCAGGTCGACGGTGCCGCGGGTATTGAGCTCGTCGACCGGGATCGTGCCGTAGGGCAGCGCGGGGAGCCCCGCGAGCAGCGGGAAGTTCCGCTTGGGCGGCGCGTAGAGGACGCGGTCGCCGCCGATCGCGCGCTCGAGGCCCTTCGCCGTCAGCCCGGCGGGGAGCCTCGGGCTCGCCTGCTGGATCAGGAGCTGCACGATCCCGCCCGACTCGCCGCGGAGCTCGTCCACTGCACGCGCCCGCGTGTACTGCTGGAAGAAGCGCACGGAGATCGCCGCAGCGACGAGGCCGGCGACGACGAACCCGAGCAGGAACAGCGCCGGCAGCCGGAACCGGAGCGACCGAAACATCGGCCGCATGCTAGTGCTCATTGCGGCGAACGAGTGCTGGCTAGGCCGCGTCGCGCGCCGGGCTGACCTTGTAGCCCACGCCCCACACGGTCACGATCGGCGAGGCGTCGCCGAGCTTCCGCCGGAGCTGGCGCACGTGCACGTCGACCGTGCGCGTATCGCCTGCGAAGGTGTAGCCCCAGACGCGCTCGAGCAGCTGATCGCGCGTCAGCACGAGCCCGCGATGGTCGAGCAGCTCCCACAGCAGATCGAACTCCTTCGGCGCGAGCTGGATCTCCTCCTCGCCGACCTTGACCTCGCGCCGGCCTGCGTCGACGTGCAGATCGCCGTGACGGATGACGGCGCTCTCGCGCGCCGCGCGCTCGGGCGTGGTGCGGCGCAGGATCGCGCGCACGCGCGCGACCAGCTCGCGGGGGTTGAACGGCTTCGTCAGGTAGTCGTCGGCGCCGACCTCGAGCCCGATGATCTTGTCGACGTCCTCGTCGCGGGCGGTCAGCATCAGGATCGGGAGGTCCGAGTTCTGGCGGATGCGCTTGCAGACCTCGATCCCGTCGATGTCGGGGAGCATGAGGTCGAGCACGACGAGCGCGGGCTTCTCCGCCGCGACCTGACGGAGCGCCTCGCCGCCGGTCGCGGCGGCGCGAACGGCGTAGCCCGCGTTCTTCAGGTACGCGGACACGAACGACGCGATCGACGTCTCGTCCTCGACGATCAGCACCGTCTCGGGCTTCGCGGTCATCGCACTTAGCTGCCGGCGGAGAGCTGGAACTTCACGAAGTCGGGCACGGGCTTCCAGTCGCCGCCGTTCACCGAATACTTGCCCGAGTTGAGCAGCGTCGTCGAGCCCGTGAACCAGACCGTCCCCTGGCCGACGACGTTGGCATCGATGCCGGTACCAAAGATACGGATACGGAACCTGCCACCGACCGCGCGGAAGCGGATGTTCGTCCCGGAGTAGACGGTCGCGGTGTTCGAGATGTCGCGCGCCCGCTCGGCGCCGGTGACGTCGGGGGCGGGACCGTCATTCGGATTCGGATCGTCGATCATGATCCGGCCCCTGACGATCTGCCCGACAGCCGCGCCGGTGACGTTGAGCCCGATAACCGGGATCCCGGGGTCGCCGCTCGCGCTGCGGACGGCCAGCGTCCCGTCCGCCGGCGAGTTGCGGGCAGCGAGCGCGGAGGCCGGAAGCACCAGACCCAGGACCGCGCAGATGAATGCGAGACGCCGCATGGCTGACCAGAGTATCGCCCTCGGAGTTTTCCCTTCGTTCAACGGAAAGTAAAGAAATGGTAAGCGGCCCGAAGGCGCATACGGAGCGGGATGATTACAGTCGCGGCCGTGCACGAGATCGTCGACTTCGGCCTGATCGTGCTGGGTGTCGCAGGGGCTTTCTATCTCGCCGTTCTCAGCACGAAACTGACGCGCGCAGTGCCCGTTCCCGCGCCCGCGCTCTTCCTGCTCGGCGCCGCTCTCGCCTCGGACCTCTTCCCCGGCCTGCAGGACTGGGTGTCGATCCGCGCCGTCGAGCGAATCGGCGTGGTCGCGCTCGTCGTGATCCTGTTCGAGGGCGGCATGCACGTCGGCTGGAGCCGCTTTCGCCGAGCCGGCAAGCCGATCGCCTCGCTCGGGGTCCTCGGCACCTTCGCGACCGCCGCGCTGCTCGCAGTCGCCGCGCGCTACCTGCTCGGGTGGGGCTGGACGACATCGAGCCTGCTCGGCGCCGCCCTCGCCCCGACCGACCCCGCCGTGATGTTCTCGGTGCTCGGCAACCGCGAGATCGGCGGCCGGACGGGGACGATCCTCGAGGGCGAGTCCGGCGCGAACGACCCCGTCGGGATCGCGCTCATGGTCGGGCTGCTCGCGTACGCGACCTCGAGTCACGCCTCCCCGTGGACGACGGTACGCGAGTTCGTCGTCGAGATGGCGGTCGGCCTCGCGATCGGTGTCGCCGGTGGGCTAGCGCTCGTGCAGTTCATGCGCAGGAGCTCGCTCCCACGCGAGGGCCTCTATCCCCTACGGACGCTCGCGGCTGCGGGAGTGATCTACGGCGTCGCGGCCGTCGCCCACGGCTCGGGCTTCCTCGCGGTCTTTGTCGCGGGCCTGCTGATCGGCGACGCCCGCGCGCCGTACAAGGCCGAGATCGAACGCTTCCACGCCTCGCTCGCCAGTCTCGCGGAGATCGTCGTCTTCGTTGCGCTCGGACTCACGATCGACCTCGGCGCGCTCGGCCACCGGCACCTCTGGCTCGACGGAATCGTGCTCGCGCTCGTGCTGGCCTTCGTCGCGCGGCCGCTCGTCGCGGGCGCGCTGCTCGCGCCCGCGCTCCTGCGCCGGGGCGAGAAGCTCTTCGTCATGTGGGGCGGCCTCAAGGGCGCCGTGCCGATCCTGCTCGCGGCCCTCGCGATCCTCGCCGACGCCCACGACGCGCGGGCGATCTACGGGATCGTCTTCGTCGTCGTCGCCTTCTCGGTCGTCGTCCAGGGCGCCACGATTCCGCTGGCCGCGGCGCGCCTCGGCGTGCCGATGCGCACCGTCGAGCCGTCGCCCTGGGACATCTCGATCAGGCTGCGCCAGGAGCCGGAGGGCATCCAGCGCTTCGTCGTCGGCCCCGGCGCGCGGGCCGCCGGGCACCGTATCGCGGACCTGCCGCTCGGCGACCGGGCCTGGATCAGCATGGTCGTCCGGAGCGAGCAGCCGCTGGACGCGCGCGGCGCCACGGTGCTCGAACCGGGCGACGAGGTGCTCGTGCTCGGCGGGCTCGACACGCGCGACCGGCTACGGGCACTCTTCGAGGAGACGTGATCGGGGTCGTGCTCGCGGCCACGGCCCTCGCGGCCGGGCCCTCGCTCTCGGGACTCTCCGCGGTCAGCGGCTCGCGCCCCTTCGCCGGCGACGGGCCGCTGCGCGTGACGGTCAGCCCGAACGGCGACGGCTTCCGGGACCGCGCCGTCGTCCGCTTCCGCCTGAACGAGCCCGCGACCGTCCGCATGGACGTCGTCCGCACGCAGCAGGTCGGCGAGGAGGGCTCGACGCAGGTCGTCTGGACGACGAGCGCACACCTGCCGCGCGGACCGGGCCGCCTCGTGTGGGCGCCCGCGCGGACGACGCAGCCGCGGACGTACATCCTGCGCCTGACTGCCACGAACGCGGCCGGGCGGCGGCGCGTCTACGGCGCATACGGTCCCGGGCAGAGACCGGACGCGCCCGTCGTCCGCGTGCAGGGAATCGACGCCGGATTCACGCAGCGCAGTTACGCACCGGGCGACGCGGCCGAGCTGATCGTCTCGTCCGATGCCGCCTCGCTCCGGCTGCAGGTGTTCGCCTACAGCGGCGGCCCGTTCCCGAACCCGCAGCGTGACCTGCGGACGAGCGGCACCGCGGTCACCGGCTCGATCCGAGTCGACTGGCGCGCGCACCGCCACCGGCCGGCGCCGCTGCGCGTCGTCCGCGCGGGCAACTGGCGCAGCGGCCTCTACTTCCTCCGCCTGCAGGCGGACGACGGTCGCGTCGGCTACGCGCCCTTCGTCGTGCGACCGCGTCGCCTCGGCGAGCACCGGATCGCGGTCGTGCTCGCGACCTACACGTGGCAGGCCTACAACTTCGAGGACGGAGACGGCGACGGATGGGGCGACACGTGGTACGTCTCGAACCGGCAGCGGACGATCGCGCTCAACCGGCCGTTCCTCGACTTCGGGATCCCCTTCCGCTTTCACGACTGGGACACGACGTTCATCACGTGGCTCGGGCAGACCGGCAAGCAGGTCGACTTCCTCACCGACGACGACCTCGACGCGGTCGCGAGCGGCGACCGCCTCGCCAAGGCGTACGACCTGATCGTCTTCCCCGGGCACGAGGAGTACGCGACGCGGCACATGCTCGACGTGGTCGAGCGCTACCGCGACGTCGGCGGCAACCTCGCCTTCCTTGCCGCGAACAACTTCTTCTGGGAGGTGCGCCGGGACGGTGAGCGGCTGACGAAGACCGCGCTGTGGCGCGACCTCGCGCGGCCCGAGGCGGGGCTCGTCGGCGTCCAGTACGTCGGCTCGAACCACGGCGCGGTGCAGGCGCCGTTCGTGGTCGCGCCCGACGCGCCCGCGTGGCTGCTCGACGGCACGGGGCTCGCGCCCGGGAGCCCGTTCGGGCGCTACGGGATCGAGATCGACGCGCGTGCGCCGGCCTCACCCGCCGCGACGGAGCTGGTGGCGTCGATCCCGGACCTGCTCGGCGCCGGCCGAAGCGCGGAGATGACCTACTACGAGACTCCGGCCGGCGCGAAGGTCTTCGCGGCGGGGGCGCTGAACTTCGCCGCGTCGGTCGCGTCGCCGCCGGTCTCGCGCCTGCTCGACAACGTCTGGGCCAGGCTCGCGAGCCCGTGACGGCGCAATCGATAGGCACACCGCGTGGGATCGCGAGCGGAGCCGGAAGGATCTGGGTCAGCGGGGCCTGAGGAGGCCGGGCAGGACCGTCCGACCCGTTCGCGAACATTCCTCCTTATGAACGCGGCGACGCGGAGGAAGCGGACGGCGCGCATTCTGGGCGCGCGACTCGATGAGCTCGCGGTCGCCCTGGAGCGCGAAGCCGTCCCGCTCGCGACGGCCGCCTGCCTGCTCGGCTCGGCCTCGATCGCGACCGACCACGCGGTCAGCCTCGACCTGCTGACGAGCCACGACGCGGCCGAGCTCTGGCGCGAGGCCGCCGAGCGCCACCCCGAGCTCACGGCGCGCCACGCGGCCTAGCGCTCAGTAGCTGAAGAAACCGCGCCCGGACTTGCGCCCGAGGAGGCCCGCGTTCGCCATCGCAACCAGGCGCGCGGGCGGCGCCATCCTCGGCTCGCGGAGCTTCTGCCACAGCGCCTCGGACGCATGGACGTGCACGTCGATGCCCACGAGGTCGACGAGCTCGCACGGGCCCATCGGCCAGCCGGCGCCCTTCTTCATCCCGGTGTCGAGATCCTCCGGCGTCACGCGCGCCTCGTCGAGCACGCGGATGCAGTCGTTCAGCAGCGGGATCAGCACCCGGTTGACGACGAACCCGGGCGTGTCGTGGCAGCGGATCGGCGTCTTGCCGAGGCGCTCACCGAAGGAGTACGCGGTCTCGAACTCATCGTCCGAAGTGCGCTCCGCGCGGACGACCTCGACGAGCGGCATCAGCGGCGCAGGATTGAAGAAGTGCATGCCGACGACGCGCTCGGGCGTCGAGGCGGCCGACGCGATCTCGGTCACCGAGAGCGCCGAGGTGTTCGTGGCGAGCACGGCGGCGGCGCCGACGATCTGCTCGAGGTCGGCGAAGAGCTCTTGCTTCGGCTCGAGCTCCTCGACGATCGCCTCGATCACGAGGTCGCAGCCGGCGAGCTCGGCGAGGTCGGTCGTGACGCTCAGACGCTCGAGGGCGGCGTCACGCTCGCCCTGCTCCATCCGTCCCTTCTCGACCTTGCGGCCGAGAAAGTGGCCGATCCGCTCGCGGGCCCGCTCGCCGAGCTCCGACGTCACCTCCCGCCCGACGGTCTCGACTCCGGCCTCGATGCAGAGCTGCGCGATCCCGGCGCCCATCGCCCCGAGCCCGACGACGCCGACCTTCGAGATCTGACGCGGCACGGGCGCGATCCTATGGAAAGGAATCGGCGCCTGCGGCGTCTAGAGAGTGTGACCCGGCTAGTGGTCGTTGCCCTCGGACTTACTGCGCTCGTGACGCTCGCCATCGGCGGCGCCCTCGTCGCGGTGTTCCGTGGGCGGCGGCCGGCCTTGCTCGCTGGCCCTGCCTAGTCGAGAACTTCCTTGAGGATCGCGGCAGCCGCGATTCCTCCGACGCCGGCGGCGCCCTGGGCTGGCGTCGCCGGCGCGGCAGCGTACGGCGCGAGCGCATGCGCCAGCAGCGGCAGCGACATCGACTGCAGCCACACCTTTCCGGGCCCCGTGAGACGCACGAGGAAGATCCCGTCGTTGCCGAAGAACTTGTTCTTGATCCCCGGGACGGTGGTCAGCTCGTAGTCGACCGTTCCCTCCACGAGCCCGATGTGTCCCGGGTGGCAGCGGAGGCTCTGGCCCGCCTCGAGGTCGTACTCCGTCAGCTCGCCCGCGAGCTCGATCCACGCGTGCCCTGTTCCCTCGAGCCGCTGCAGGAGGAAGCCGAAGCCGCCGAGGAACGAGACGCCGATCTTTCCCGACTGGAGCGCGGTCGAGAGCTCGCAGCCGACGGTCCCGGCGAGGAAGCCGTGGCGCTGGATCAGATAGGAGCGTCCGGGCCCGAGCGGCACCTCGAAGATCTGGCCCGGCATGCGCGCGGGGAAGGCGACCATCCCAGGCTGGGTCGTCGCGCTGTAGCGCGTCATGAAGAAGGTGCCGCCGCCGGCCGAGCGCTTCGTCGCGTCCCAGAGGCCGTCGGCCCCCGCGAACGCCGACGAGGTCTCGAGCTCGACGCCGTCGCTGAGCCAGCCGAGCTGACCGGACTCGGCGATCACCGATTCGCCCGGGTCGAGGTGGACCTCGAGCGTCGGCATCGTCGTGCCGTTGATCTTCGACTCCATGGCGCCGTTATCGGCGCGCGGGTCTCGGAGCGTTAGAGCATGTAGCGAAGATGCGGGCGCTTCGGGTCAGCGCGGTCAAGCGGCGCCTTGGACCGCAGCTCGCTCGATCAGGGCGCGAGCCGAGGCGAACTGCTCCTCGGTGAGCCGGATGTACGAGTGGCGCCAGAGGGACTGCGGGAAGACTCCCGCGGCCTCGACCGGCGGCGCGTCCTCGAGGTCGTTGACGACGAGCTGCGGGCGGATCTGGAACCGCCACGCCCACCGCTCGAGCGCCGGGTCGTGCTCCGGCTCCGAGGCGATCTCGACGACGGCGAAGATCGCCTGCCACACCGACGCGTAGCAGACGGCAAGCTCACGCGGCTCCACCGACGGCCGCCGCGACGAGCTGTGGGTACGCAGCGCATTCGGATCGACGCGGCGCGGCAGCGGCCGGTCGCCGCGGCCGCGGACGAGCAACCAGTGCGTCAGACGCGCTCGATCACGGCGGCGATGGCCTGGCCGAAGCCGATGCACATCGACGCGATCCCGTAGCGGGCGTCGCGGCGCTCGAGCTCGCTGACGAGCGTCGCGGTGATGCGGGCGCCGGTGGCGCCGAGCGGGTGGCCGAGCGAGATGCCGCCGCCGTTCGGGTTGACGTCGTCGATCCGCTCCTCGAGACCGGTGTCGGCGAGGAACTGGAGCACGACCGACGCGAACGCCTCGTTGACCTCGATCACGGCCATGTCGTCCCAGCCGAGACCCGCCTTCGCCAGGGCCTTCTCGCAGGCCTCGGGATTGCCGTGCAGCATCACGTGCGGGTCGACGCCCGCGAGGCCGAACGAGACGAACCGGGCCCGCGGCTCGAGGCCGAGCCGCGACGCCGCGGCCTCCGAGGCGACGAGCACCGCGGCCGCGCCGTCGACGATCTGGCTCGAGTTGCCGGCGGTGACCTTGCCGTCCGGGATGAAGGCCGGCTGCAGCGTCGCCATCCGCTCGAGCGTCGTGTCGCGCCGGACGGCCTCGTCCACCTGGAATCGGACGGCGGTCGCGGTACCGCCGGCGGACGGCGGCTCGGGGAGCTCGATCGGGACGATCTCCTTCTCGAAGCGGCCCTCGTCGATCGCGCGCGCAGCCCGCATGTGCGACTCGTAGGAGTAGCGGTCGAGCGCCTCGCGCGAGAGGTTCCAGCGCTCTGCGATCACCTCGGCCGAGATGCCCTGCGGGACGATCTCGAAGCGCTCGAGCACGGCGTCCGACATCGAGCCGTTGTTCGAGCCCATCGGGACGCGCGACATCATCTCGACGCCCCCCGAGACGACGAGGTCGAGCTGGCCCGACCAGACCGCCGCGGCCGCGTTGAAGTTGGTCTGCATCGACGAGCCGCACTGGCGGTCGACCGTCGTCCCGCAGACCGAGACCGGCCAACCGGCCGCGAGCGCGACGTTGCGGCCGATGTTCCAGGCCTGCTCGCCCACCTGCGTCACGCAGCCCCACTGCACGTCCTCGATCTCGCCGGGCTCGACCTCGTTCCGCCCGAGCAGGCCGTTCACGACCTGGGCGGAGAGATCGTCCCCGCGCAGGACCGCGAGGGTGCCGTTCCGCTTGCCGACCGGCGAGCGGACGGCGTCGACGATCAGCGCGTCCGTCACCCTCCGACTGTAGCGCGAGCACCTTGACCTGCGTAAGCCCGCGGACGGAGAATCCGCCGATGCTCCGTCACGACGCGAAGATGGACCTGATCAAGAACGCGCCGCTCTTTGCGCGCTGCTCGAAGAGCGAGCTGCGGGACATCGCGGCCGTGGCCGACGAGATCGACCTGCGCGAGGGCAAGGAGCTGACGCGGGAGGGCGAGCCCGGCCGCGAGTTCTTCGTCCTGGTCGAGGGCACCGCCGATGTGCGCCGCAAGGGCCGCAAGGTGAACACGATGAACCCCGGCGACTTCTTCGGCGAGATTGCGCTCATCTCGGGCCAGCCGCGGACCGCGACGGTCACCGCGACCTCGCCCGTGCGCGCGCTCGTGATCACCGACCGGGCGTTCCGGAACCTGCTCAAGAAATCGCCGGCGATGCAGCTGAAGGTGCTCCAGACCCTGGCCGAGCGCCTGCCGCCCGAGACGTTTTAGTCCACCTAGGAGCGTGGGTCCGTATTCGGGCGTGTCGACCGGTCATTGCGGACGGACGCGCGGCAGAGCCGCGCGTCCTGAGGGCGGCGCCGGCAAGCGGCGCCTAGACTTCCGGTCATGGCGACGACGGCGACCGAGCGGAAGCTCCTGATCGACGGGGAGTGGATCGAGACCGGCGACTGGCTCGAGGTTCGCTCGCCCTATTCGGGCGAGGCTGTGGGCCGCGTTGCGAAGGCCGGCGCCGCCGAGGCGGGGCGGGCCGTCGACGCCGCCCAGCGCGTCCTCGCCGAGCCGCTGCCCGCGCACAAGCGCGCCGAGATCCTCGTCAAGGTCGCGGGCGCGATCGGGCGCCGTCACGAGGAGGTCGCGCGGACGATCTGCGAGGAGGCCGGCAAGCCGCTGAAGGCGGCCAAGGTCGAAGCGAGCCGCGCGATGTCGACGTTCACCTTCGCGGCCGTCGAGGCGCGCAAGCTCGCCGGCGAGATGGTGCCGATGGGCGCGTCGCAGGCGGGCGAGGGCAAGCTCGCCTTCACGCTGCGGCGGCCGATCGGCGTCGTCGGCGCGATCTCGCCGTTCAACTTCCCCTGCAACCTCGTCGCGCACAAGCTCGCTCCCGCGCTCGCCGCCGGCTGCCCGGTCGTCCTGAAGCCGGCGAGCCAGACACCGCTCTCGGCGCTCCTGCTCGCCGAGCTCGAGGTCGAGGCCGGGCTACCCGCCGGCTGGCTGAACGTCCTCGTCGGCCCGGCCTCGGAGATCGGCGACGTCATCGTCGAGGACCCGCGCGTCAAGCTGATCACGTTCACCGGCTCGGGCCCCGTCGGCTGGGGCCTGCAGGAGCGCGCGCCGCGCAAGCGGGTCAAGCTCGAGCTCGGCAACTCGACGCCCGTCGTCGTCGCCGCCGACGCCGACCTCGACCGCGCGGCCGAGAAGCTCGCCGCGAACGCGTTCTCGTTCGCCGGCCAGAGCTGCATCTCCGTCCAGCGGATCTACGTCGAGCGTGCCGCCGTCGACGGCTTCCTCGAGCGGTTCCTCCCGCGCGTCGAGGCGCTGAAGGTCGGCGACCCGGCCGACGAGGAGACCGACGTCGGCCCGGTGATCGACGGCGAGGCCCGCGAGCGGATCCTCAGCTGGCTCGCGGAGGCGCGGCACGCGGGCGCCCGCGTTCTCAGCGGCGGCGTCGAGGAGGACGGCCTGATCCGCCCGACGGTGCTCGCCGACGTCCCTGAAGACCAGAAGGTCGTCTGCGAGGAGGTCTTCGGGCCGGTGTGCGTCGTCAACCCGGTCGACTCGGTCGACGAGGCGATCGAGCGCGCCAACGCGACGCGCTACGGCCTCCAGGCCGGCATCTTCACGGCCACGATCGCGACGGCGCTGAAGGCGGCGGAGGGCCTGGAGTTCGGCGGCGTGACCGTGAACGAGGCGCCGACGTTCCGCGCCGACCAGATGCCCTACGGCGGCGTCAAGGACTCGGGCAACACGAAGGAGGGCCCCGCCTGGGCCATCCGCGAGATGACCGAGGAGCGCCTGGTCGCGATCGACCTGGGTTCGACATAGTTTCGCTCCCCGGCAGGCCGGGAACCTCCCGACCATGATCGGACTCGGCATCGCCCTCATCGTCATCGGAATCGCCACCTTCTTCTTCATGCCCTGGGTCGGCGTCCCAATCGGGATCGTCGGGATCGTCCTGGCGGTGCTCTTCTTCGCCGGTTTCGGTCGCCGCGCGGCCCGCGACACCACCGTCTCCGACCGACGCGTCTAGCTAGAGTCGCGGCGCATGCCGCGCTTTCCCTCGCTCCGACGGCGGCCGGCACCCGCGTCCCCGGGCCCGGGCGCGCCGGTGCGCCGGGCCCTGCCGCCACCGAGCCAGCTGCGCCGCGAGCGGCGCGCGCTGCTACGTCTCCGCGAGAGCCGGATCCGCGACCTCGGCGGGCTGATGCTCGAGATGTACCGGCGCGACCAGTTCCGCCAGGATCTGCTCGTCGACCGCTGCGCCGAGCTCGTCGCCCTCGAGGAGCGGCTCGGCGAGCTCGAGGCGCTCCTCTCGACCGCCCTGTCGGTTCGCCACCGCCCGGCTGCGCGCTGCGAGTGCGGGGCGCCGATCCTCTGGGGAACGAAGTTCTGCCCGAGCTGCGGACGGCCCGTCGCTCCAGCCGGGGAGGCCTGAGCTGGAGCCTTCGGCCCCGACGGTCGAGCCGCCAGCCGCGCCGCCCGAGCCGCGCGACTTCTGTCCCCGCTGCGGCGCCGCCTACGAGCCGCTGCAGGAGTACTGCCTCGAATGCGGGGCCCGCCTGCCCGTCAACCGGGGCCTCGTCGGCGTCCTCGCCTCCGGCTGGCAGCGGCGCCTGCGGTGGTATCCGGGCGACTGGATCTGGCCCGCCCTCCTCTTTCTCGTCATCGCCGCAGCGGCGACCGCGGTCGCGGTGCTGCTCGGCCGCGGCGGCTCGGGCGGCAACAGCGTCGCCGTCGAGACCGGCGCGAGCGTGACGCTCGGGCCCGCGACGACGAGCGGCGTGACGCCGACGATCACGACCGGGACGCTGCCGACGGCGCCCGAGCCGACCGTTCCGGAGACGACGCCGAAGCCGCGGCCGAAGCCGAAACCGGCTCCGGGCGGGATCCTCGCCTGGCCGGCCGGCAAGACCGGGTACACGGTCGTGCTCGAGTCGGTGCCGACCTCGACGGGCCGCGCGTTCGCCGTCGACCGGGCGAAGCGCGCGCGCTCGGCAGGCCTGCCGCAGGTCGGCGTGCTCGACTCGTCGAACTACTCGAGCTTCCATCCGGGCTACTACGTCGTCTTCTCGGGGGTCTACGGATCGGCCGGCCAGGCCGCCTCGGCCGTCTCCACGGCCCGCTCGCACGGGTTCAGGGACGCCTATCAGAAGCAGGTGACTCGCTAGCCGCCGCTTGTCGGCGCCGCCATCAGGAGGCGCGACCCTGCCGCGCGTCCGTCTGCAATGACCGGTCGACACGTGCGAATACAGACCCGCGCCCCTAGGTGTAAGGCCAGCGGGAACCGGGCAGTCCGTCCTGGACAGGCGCACAAGCGTTGACTATGAAGAAAACAGACTGCGGGACTTTGTAACAGGGGCCCGAAATCGTTAGACTGCGCGCTGGGACGAGCCTCGAAGGGAGATTAACCCGCTGCTAACAAAGCTTTGCGGGGACTTAATAGGAGACGTAGAGACTAGTGATCGAAGAGCACACCGCCCAGTTGCAGAACTGCATGTATCAGTACTCACGCGCCATTTACCGGTCAATCAAGGACATGATCGACCCGTACTCGGACGCGGAGACCCAGCTCGAGTCGCGCCGCGACGTCCTGTTCCACTGCGAGCAGACGATGGAGCGGCTGGCGAGCGACCCGCTCTATTTCGCGAACCCCGATCGTGCGCTTTTCCAGGACATTCGGCGCTATTTCCCGATCACGGCGCAGGCCCAGGTTGCCTGGGCCGTCCAGCGCGGCGTCTCGGCAGCGGTGGAGTTCATCCAGGAGCAGATCGAGGCCGGCGCTCTCGACGGCGGCGTCGCACGCTGCCGCGCGACGACCCGCAAGGGCAAGCCGTGCCAGCGAACGCCGCTGCCGGACCGCGACTACTGCCCTTCGCACCAGCACCTCGATCGGACCAAGGCAGCCGCGTAGTCCGGGGGCGCCCGTAGCATCGGGCGCGTGCAGGACGAGATCATCCTCGGGGACAACCTCGAGGTTCTCCCCCGCTTCCCGGACGCGAGCTTCCAGCTCGTCTACGCCGACCCGCCCTTCAACACCGGCCGCGCCCAGCAACGCCTGACGCTCGCCACCGTCGCCGACGAGAACGGCAACCGCACGGGCTTCGGCGGGCGTCGCTACCGCAGCGAGCTGCTCGAGCAGAGCTCGTTTCGCGACGCCTTCGACGACTACCTCGCCTTCGTCGAGCCCCGGCTGCGCGAGCTGCGCCGCGTCCTGCGCGACGATGGGACGCTCTACTTCCACATCGACTACCGGGAGGCGCACTACTGCAAGCTGGTGCTCGACGATCTCTTCGGGCGCGAGTGCTTCCTGAACGAGATCATCTGGGCCTACGACTACGGCGCCCGCGCGAAGCGCCGCTGGCCCGCGAAGCACGACACGATCTTCGTCTACGTCAAGGATCCGGCGCGGTACTTCTTCGATTCCGAGGCCGTCGACCGGGAGCCGTATATGGCGCCGGAACTCGTGACCGCGGAAAAAGCGGCGCGTGGGAAGCTCCCGACCGACTGCTGGTGGCACACGATCGTCCCCACCACGAGCGCGGAGAAGACCGGATACCCGACTCAGAAGCCCGAGGGCATCGTGCGGCGCATGGTGCAGGCGTCGTCGAGGCCGGGCGACTGGTGCCTCGATGCGTTCGCTGGAAGCGGAACGCTTGGCGCGGTCGCGAGGAAGCTCGACCGCCGCTATGTGCTGATCGACTCGAACCCGGAGGCCGTTCGCGTGATGCGGGAGCGCCTCGGTCGTGCGATAACCTCGCAGCCCGATGTCGCACGACACCGACAAGCTGATCCGCCAGCTCTCGCTCGTCGCCTTTCTGATGGCGGAGCGGCGCGCGCTGACGGCTAGAGATGTCAAATCGAACGTCGAGGGCTACTCCGAGATGTCCGACGAGGCCTTCGCGCGGCGGTTCTACTCGGACCGCGCCGAGCTCCTGGCTCTCGGCGTCCCGCTCCAGTCGCAGCGCGACGAGTTCACCGGCGAGGAGCTCTACACCCTCCGCTCCGAGCAGTACTTCCTGCCCGAGCTCGACCTGAAGGACGACGAGCTGGCAGCGCTGCAGACGGCGCTCTTCCTGCTCGAGGGCAAGTTCGCCTACGCCGAGCCGCTGCGGCTCGCGCTCCAGAACCTCGCCCTCGGCCGGCCGGGGTTCGCCGAGGCGCCGACCCAGACGGCCGTTCGAGTCGAGGTGGTCGACCCGCAGGACTACACGCCCGAGATGCCCGGCCGGCTCGGCAAGCTCGAGGGCGCGATCTCGAAGCAGCGGACGGTCAAGTTCGAGTACTACTCGATCTCGCGCGACACGCAGTCGGAGCGGACGATCAACCCGTACGCGCTCCTCACCGACAACGGCGTCTGGTACGTCGTCGGAGCCGACCTCGACGACAACCGGCGGAAGAAGTTCCGTGTCTCGCGCATCCGCGGCGACATCCGCTTCGCCACGCGGCGCGAGCGCGACTTCAAGGTGCCCCCCGACTTCGACATCGACGAGTATCGCGGCCGCCCGCCGTGGCAGATCGGCGAGCTCGCCGGCGAGGCGCGGATCGAGGTCGGCGGCGATACGGCGTGGTGGATCGAGCGCTCCTACGGGAGCACCGGGCGCCTCGAGGACGGCGTCTTCGTCACCGAGTACTCGTCCGTGCCGCTGCTCGCGTCCTGGGTGCTGCGGCAGGACGGGCGCGCCGTGCCGGTCGAGCCGGACGAGCTGCGGCGCGAGGTCGCCCGGGCGCTGAAGGCCGTGCGCGAGGCCCACGAGGGCGCGCCGAAGAAGACGGCGAAGGAGGCCCCGCCGGCCGAAGCCGACCGCGCAGGCGAGCGCGCCGCCGGGCCGGTCACTCCCGAGCGCTTCGGCGTCCTCCAGGCGCTGCTCGCGTACCTGCTCGCCCGTTGCGGCGAGAGCAAGGACGCGACGATCCCCGCGGCGGACATCCTCGGCCGTTTCCCGATTGCCGACGACGAGCTGCAGGAGCATCTCTCGCTGCTGAACCTCGTCAACTTCGGCGGCGGCTGCTACACGGTGTACGCCGAGCTCAGCGGCGACGAGGTGCACATCGACAAGGAGCTCTACGGCGAGACGTTCCGCGCCGCGCCGCGGCTGACGCCGCTCGAGGCGCGCGCGATCCGGCTGGCGCTCGAGTACATCGGGCCGATGATCGCCGCGGAGGCGCACACGCCCCTCGACCGGGTGCGCAAGAAGCTCGAGGACACGTTCGGCCAGTTCGAGCTGGCGCAGACGCCGGAGCCGAACGTCGGCACCGAAGAGGAACGGCTCGTCCGCACCTTCAGCGACGCGATCGCGAAGCGCCGGCTCGTCGAGATCGAGTACCAGAAGGAGGGCGACGAGACGTGGTCGCAGCGCCTCGTCGAGCCGTACTCGCTCGAGCGCGAGCTGCCGAACTGGCGCGTCCACACGTGGGATCGCACCCGCGGCGCGGAGCGCAGCTTCCGCCTCGACCGGATGCGCAGCGCCGCGCTGGCGAAGGAGACGTTCGAGCCGCGCGAGGGCTTCGAGCCGAGCCGGCTGCGCGACGCCCGCACGGCGCGCGTTCTCTTCTCGAAGCAGGTCGCGCGCTGGGCGCAGGAGCGCGGCGCCCAGGCGCTGAAGGACGGGACGGCGCTCGCGGAGCTCCCGGTCGGGAGCCCGGAGTGGCTGGAGAGTGAGATCTTCTCGTACCGCGGCGAGGCCGTCGTGCTCGAGCCGGATGACCTGCGGAAGCAGATCGCCGCCCGCGCGAAGGAGCTCGCCCAGGAGCTCGGCGTCGCGCGGCTGCGCGTCCCGGGCTAAAGCGGGAGCGTCAGCCGGAAGGTCGCGCCCGGGCCGGCGGTCGCCTTGAGGTCGACCGCGCCCCCGTGCGCCTCGGCGATCGAGCGCGCGATGAAGAGGCCGAGGCCGGTCCCGGGCTTCGCTGATCCGCCGACGTCCGCGCGGCCGAACTTCTCGAAGATGAGCCCGCGCTGCTCCGCCGGGATTCCCGGCCCGCGGTCGCGGACGTCGACCCGCAGCGTGCCGTTGTCCGCGGACGCTGCGATCTCGACCCCCTCGCCCACGGGCGAGTACTTGACGGCGTTGTCGATCAGGTTCTGCAGGACCTGGCGAAGCCGCTCGCGGTCGCCGCGGATGCGCGGCAGGGAACCGGAGACGGCGGCGCGGACGGGCACCTCGTCCTGGGCCATCTCGGCGGCCGCGACCGCCTCGTTCAGGAGCTCGCCCATGTCGACGTCCGAGAACGCATAGCTGAACGTCCCCGCCTCGATCCGCGAGGTGTCGAGCACGTCGCCGATCAGCGTTGCCAGGCGCTCCGTCTCGTCGCCGATCAGAGCGAGGAATGCATCGCGCTGCTCGGGCGCCAGCTGGCGCCAGCGCTGCTGAAGCGTGCGGGCCGACCCGATCACCGCGGCCATCGGGCTGCGTAGCTCGTGCGAGACGAGCGACACGAAGTCGGCGCGGAGAGCCGACAGCCGGCGCAGCTCATCCACCGTCTGCCGCTCCGATTCGTACGCGCGAATGTTCTGGACGGCCGTCGCCGCAAGCCTGCCGAGGAGCGAGAGGAGCTCGACGTCCTCCGCGGCGAAGGCATTCGGCTGCTCACGGACGACCGCGATCATCCCGATCGCTCGGGCGCCGACGAGCAAGGGCGCCGCGAGGCGGCTGCGCAGGCCGAGCCGCAGCAGCTCCTCCTCCTCGGGGTAGAGCACGTCGGACATGTCTTCGCGCGCGACCGGCTGGCCCTTCAGCACCTCCTCGAGCAGCGAGCCGCGCAACGGGCGCCCCGATCCGGGCGGGAAGATCTCGTCGGCGCCCCGCCCCGCCGCCGCGATCACGTGCGCCGCGTCGTTCTCGACGAGGACGATCGCCGTCCGGGCGAACGGGATCAAGCCCTGCAGCTCGCGGATGAAGGCGCCGAAGGCCTGATCGAGGTCGAGCGAGGAACCGAGCGCACGGGCGGCGCGGTTGGCCGCCTCGAGCACGTCGACTCGCCGGCCGACCTCGTCCCGCAGCGCCGCCGCCTCGGCCGCCTCGCCGCGAGCCCGGTCCGCCTCCTCGTCGAGGCGCCCCACGAGCCAGCCGACGATCAGGCCGGTGAGCACGTGGATCCCGGCGGGGAACGAGACGCGGTCGCCGACGAAGCCGGGCGGCCCGAACTTGTGAGCCCGCCACGACTCCACGAAGGCGAAGAACGGGATCAGCGCGACGGCGACGCCGACTCCGCCGAGGAGACCGTAGCGGAGCGCGCCCTCGACGACCGCGAAGATCAGCGCCCAGCGGGTGGGGCTGCCGTACTCGTACGAGTACACGACCGCGTACGAGGCAATCACCGCCGTGTCGAACAGGAGCGCCGCGATCCCGACGGGCAGGATCCAACCGGGCCTTACGCGCCGGCTGACGACGAAGAGCACGAGCGAGCCGGCGCCGAAGACCGCCGTGACAACCCAGGCCCAGCGCTCGTAGCCGGGCGGGTAGTCGACGCTGAAGATCGCCACCTCGAGCACCGCGAAGACGACCGCGCCCAGGCGAACCCAGGCTATCCAGCGTTCGGCCGCCCTCAACCGCTCGTACCTAGTCACGCCGCTCCTCGATCCGGGCTAGAGCCCACTCGGCATGCTCCCGGAGCAGTGGATCCTCATCCTCTGCGAACGTGGCGACGGCGTTTCGCGTTTCGGGATCGCCGATGCCGACGTTCCCGGCCGCGACGAGCGCATTCCGCTTCAGCCAGCGTGCGTCGTGTCGCGGCACGTAGAGGCGGTCGTAGCGACGGACGAGCTCCTCCCCGTCGGCGGCCAGCCACTCGACGAGCGAGACGTGCGGCTCGCCGGCGGCCGGCGCGTCGGCGCGGCGCTTCTCGACCCCGCGGTTCCACGGACAGACGTCCTGGCAGATGTCGCAGCCGTAGACCTGCGCGCCGAAGTGCTCGCGGTAGGCCTCCGGAACCGGCGCGGGCGCCTGCGACCAGTACGAGAGACAGCGTGTCGAGTCGAGCGTCCCCGGCTCGTCGAGCGCCCCCGTCGGGCAGGCGTCGACGCAGAGCCGGCAGGAGCCGCAGTCGAGGGCCAGGCGCGGCGTCGGCTCGAGCTCGAGGTCGGTGACGAGCGTGCCGAGCACGACCCAGGATCCGTAGCGGCGTGTGATCAGGAGCGTGTTCTTGCCGTAGAAGCCGACGCCCGATCTCGCGGCCGCCTCGCGGTCGACGTGTTGGTTCGCGTCGACGAGAACGCGGTAGGCGCCGCCAAGCCGGCGGCCGAGCGCCTCGAGCTTCTCGCGCAGCTCGGCGTAGCCGTCGGTCCAGGTGTAGCGCGGCAGCCTGCCGTGGCCCGCGGGCCGCTCCGGCTCGGGCGCGTAGTAGGAGAGCGCCGCGGACACGACGGTGCGTGCCCCGGGCAGCAGCGACTCGGGATGGCACGACTCCTCGGGGCGGGCCATCGTGAACTTCATGTCCGCAAAGAGGCCGCGGGCACGGCGCTCCCGGATGTGCCGCTCGGTCTCCTCGTACGGCTCGGCGGGTGCGGCTCCGACGACGTCGATCCCCACTTCCTCGGCGAGCTGCGTCAGCTCGGCAGCGGTCATGGAAGGATTGTGCCCCGATGAAGGCAGTAAGGATCCACGAGGACGGCGGGCCGGAGGTGCTCCGCTACGAGGATGCCCCCGAGCCCGAGCCCGGTCCCGGGGAGGTGCTGATCGAGCTCAGGGCCTCGGCGCTGAACCACCTCGACGTCTGGGTCCGGAAGGGGCTCCCCTCCGTGCCGAAGCCGCGGATCCTCGGCGCCGACGGCGCCGGCATCCGCGCCGACACCGGCGAGCGAGTCGTGATCAATCCCGGGATCGAGCACGGCGAGCAGATCCACGTCGTCGGCGAGCACGGCGACGGGACGAACGCCCAGCTGATCGCGGTGCCCGAGACGAACGTCTACCCGATCCCGGAAGGGCTCTCGTTCGAGCAGGCCGCCGCCTTTCCGCTCGTCTTCGAGACGGCGTACCGGATGCTCGTCACGCGGGCCGGGCTCAGGGAAGACGAATGGGTCTTCCTCTGGGGGATCGGCGGCGGCGTCTCGAGCGCCGGCCTCGCGATCGCGAAGGCGCTCGGCGCCCGCACGATCGTCACGTCCTCGAGCGACGAGAAGCTCGCGCGGGCCCGCGAGCTCGGCGCCGACGTCGCGGTCAACCACGTGAGCGAGGACGTCAAGGCGGCCGTCAGGGAAGCCACCGGCGGCCGCGGGGCCGACATCGTCGTCGACCACGTCGGCGAGCAGACCTGGCGCACGTCGCTCGACGTCGTGCGCCATGGGGGCCGAATCACGGTCTGCGGAGCAACGACCGGCCCGAACCCGCCGGCCTCCCTGCACCGGATCTGGTGGAAGCAGCTGACGATCCTGGGCTCGACGATGGGACGGAAAGCGGACTTCGAGGGCGCGTACGAGCTCGTGGCGAGCGGGCGCGCGCTACCGCTCGTGGACGAGGTGGTCCCGCTCAGCGAGGCGCGCGCGGCGCACGAGCGGCTCGAGGCCGGCGAGCAGATGGGCAAGATCGTGCTCAGGATCCCGGACTAGCTCCGGGCAGCGGTGCCGGGTCGGGATCCCGGCCTGCGAGTCGCGCCCGGACGATCGCGGCGAGCGTCCGCAATCGGAGTGAGCCGGACTCGGCGGAAAGGGCGATGCCGAAGCCGCGCCGCCACAGGGCAGGGTCGCGGCGGACGCAGCCGACGACGAGCTCGCCGACGCCCTCCCACGGGCCGCGTGTGCACGTTTCGAGCCGAAGGGCCGAGAGCGCGCGCTCGCACTCGCCGGCGAGGAAGTGGATCCGGCTGACGTCGAGCGCGTACGCCGACGGCGGCGGCCAGTCGTCCGCCCAGCCTTCGTTCAGCTCGCGGAGAGCCTTATCGGCCCGGCCGCCGAGCGCGAGCGCGAACGCCTGCGCGCGCCGGCCCTCGTAGTCGAGCCCGCTGTCGTCTCGGAGCAAGTCGGCCGCGCTCGAGCGCCAGCGCGTCGCCCGCGATCGCGAGGCGCCAGGTCTCGTCGCCGAAGCCGCGGCGCCTACTCATGCGCTGACGTTAGCGCGGTTAGAGGGACAAGGCGAGCCGCAGAGCCCGCCGCCGCCGTCGTCTCAGTAAGCGAAGCATGCCCACTGGACGGGCGCAGGCCCGGGTTTCTTCCGCGTCAGGCGGCGCGCTCGGCAGGCTCGGCCTGACCGTCGTCTGAGCAGGCGTCGGTCTCGTCGCCCGGATCGCAGTCCGTCAGGTAGAGCGGCAGCGGCTCGCGCGCCTCAGCCTCGATGATCGACTCGTCCACGCCTCGAGGGTACGAGGCGCGCCGGACGGACGATCAGAAGGCGGGCGACGGCGCGGGGACGCAGACGAAGAACTCGCGGTCCGGCTTCCCGGACGGGCGCACACGGACCGATCTCCGGCCGCAGACGGTCCAGTGACCGTCCCCGCCGAGATCGACGCTGTCGCCCTCCTGCGGAGGCGCAGCCAGCTCCATCGCCTGAATGTTCCAGCGCTTGTCGGGAAACTCGAGCTTGAACCAGTAGAGCTCGCCGGCGGCCGGCGATTCGATATGCGGGGCGGCGTTCATGTGGCCATCATCGGCCGGAGAGCGGCCTTCGTGGACCCCGCAGCCGAGGGATTGAGGCCGGGCGCGCTAGCCGATGCCGAGGATGAACTTCGCGTCCTCGGACATCTTCTCCGGCGTCCACGGCGGGTCGAACGTGAGCTCGGTCTCGACGCGCTCGACGCCCTCGACCGACTCGGCGACCGCTCGGATGTCCTGCTCGATCATCGGTCCGGCGGGACACCCCATCGAAGTCAGGCTGTAGAGGATCTTCACGGTCGGCCCCTCGACCTCGACGTCGTAGAGGAGGCCGAGGTCGACGATGTCCATCCCGAGCTCCGGGTCCTCGACCTGGCGCATCGCCTCGACGAGTTCGTCTTTCGTAGGCACCCTGCCAGTCTAGCCGGGAGGCGCTACCCTGCCATCTCTGCGGCTCAGGGAGCCGGGGACGTGGCCGGGGGGCCGCAGCCCTGGTCTGCCCCGGCTCCTTCATCACCGCAAGTTCGGCCCGGGCCGGGTGTCTACTTGGCGAGACGGCGGCAGCGCGGCGTACTGCGGCGGCTGCGCGCGCCGTCTCTCAAATCGCAAATCGCGGGGCCATGTCGCGGACCGGACGAAGCCCGAGCGGCCGACGCGACGAGGCCAGAACCGGGCGCTTGAAGACGCGACGAGGCCAGAACGGGACGCTTGAAGGTACACCCGTCTAACCTCAGCGCAGCGCGGCACACAACGATCTCGTCCGACGGGAGCGGCGACCCGACCCCCTCCGAGAACGGATCGCCGCGCTCCCACACGGGACAGATGCCGCGCGCGGCCGAAACCTTGCGGCGTGCCGCGCCGCTCAAAAGCCGAGCAGCCGCACCTCTTCGCGCCGCTCGCGCGCGAAGAAGTGAATGCCGTCGACGAAGCGCACCCAATTGCAGCGCGTGCACATGACGACCGAGTGGGAGCGCGCGCTGTCGGCGAGGAACCGCACGCCGCGCAGGAGGTCGCCGTTCGAGACCCCGGTCGCGGCGACGATCGTCTCGCCCGGCGCGAGGTCGTCGATCGTGAAGACGCGGCGATAGTCGTCGATTCCGAGCTCGCGGAGCACGTCGATCTCGCCTCGCGTCGTCGGCCAGAACTGCGCCTGGAGCTCGCCGCCGAGGCAACGGAGCGCCGCGGCGGCCAGGACGGCCTGGCGCGTGCCGCCGATCCCGATCGCGAGGTGGTCGTTTGTGCCGCGGACCGCGGCCGAGATCGACGCGGTCACGTCGCCGTCCTGGATCAGCTTGATGCGCGCGCCGGCGAGGCGGATCTCCTCGATCAGATCGTGATGGCGCGGGCGGTCGAGGACGATCGTCGTCACGTCATTGACGTTGCGGCCGAACGCGTCCGCGATCGCACGGATGTTCTCTGCGACCGGCCGGCCCAGGTCAATGCTGCCCCGGGCCCTCGGCCCGACGGCCATCTTGCGCATGTACATGTTCGGCAGCGTCATCAGGGAGCCGCGGTCGCCGACGGCGATCATCGACATGGCGCCGTACCCGCCGCGCGCGACGACGCCGCGTCCCTCGAGCGGGTCGAGTGCGAGGTCGACCTCCACGCCGCCGGCCCCGACCTCCTCGTCGACCTTGAGCACCTTCGCGTCATCGCCTGCGCCGATCACGACGCGGCCCCGGATCGGCAGCAGCTCGAGCGCCTGCTTCATCCCATCGCATGCCGCGTCCTCGGCGGCCTCCTGGTCCGCGCGGCCGAGCCAGCGCGCGCTCGCCAGCGCCGCGCGCTCGGTCGCGCGCAGGTAGGCCTGGCACAGGCAGTGCACCGTCTCGGTCTGAGCCTCGGCGTGCTCCTCGGTCTGTTGCAGCTCGGTCACGGCACGGCCTCGCGCATCCGCTCGGCAGCCGAGACGACGAGCTCCATCACCTCGGACGTCGCCCGCTCGACGTCGGAGTTCTCGATCACCGGCACCCCCGTCTTGCGGGCTCGCTCGACGATGTAGCGCTGGATGCGACGGATGTCGGTCAGGTGGTCGAGGTACTTCGACACGGGCCGGCGCTCCTCCGAGGCGACCTCGCGGATGAAGAAGTGCGAGCTGTGATGCGCCTCGTCGGGAATCTCGAGCACGCACTGGATCACGAGCGCGCCCTCGATCGTGGTCGGCAACATCCCGGGGACGAGATGGACGCCCTCGAGCACCATCGACCAGCCTTCCTCGAGCGCCCGGTCGATCGAGGCGCGGATGCCGACGAGGACGTTCCGCGTTTGCTCGAGGAACCCGAGCATTGTCGGGTCACCCGTCTCCTGCTCCTCGGCGGGCAGCCCCTTGCCCGCCTCGAAGCTGGAGAAGTGGATCGACGGCATGAACTCATGGGCGAAGAACGCGCGCATCGTCTGGCGGACGAAGTCGGTCGAGGTGACGCGGGTGATCCCGAGCCGGTAGGCGACCTCGGTCGCGACCGTCGACTTGCCCGTGCCGGTCGCGCCGCCGATCAGCAGCACGATCGGCAGATCGAGGTCGCGCAGCTCGCGATAGCGGCGGAGCTGGCGGACGGCCTCGGCGCCCTCGTCCTGGCCGAGGATCTCGACGGCGAGCTCGTCGAGGCGGTCGAGCTCGACAACCTCGGTCCCCTTGGCGAACAGGTCGTGCTCGAGCCGGCGCGCGAGCTCGTACGCGCGTTGCGGCGACACGCCGACGGCGATCAGCGCTCGCGCCATCATTCCTTTCGAGTACGGCAGGCCGTGCTCGCCGCCGAGCGGCAGCGGATCGCTGCGGCGCGGCTGGCTCACGCAGGCACTCCCATCAGTCCGAGGACGGCATCATCGAGCTCCGGCGCGACGACCTCGTTCTCGGCGAGGACGACCCGCGCACCCCGCTCGAGCGCCGCCTCGGCGACGACGTCGATCGCAGCCGCCTTCAGCTCGACGAGATAGACGTCGGCGTCGACCGTCTCGAGGTCGGTCCGCAGCGCAGGCCGGTGCGAGAGGTTGCGCGAGATGAAGACCACGTCGGCGTCGAGCTCCCGTGTTGGCGCGGGTCCGGTCGTGAACACGGCCACGCGGCGGCCGGCGAGCGGCTCGGCCGGCCGCAGGCGCAGCTCCGCGTGGATGACGCGGACATCCTTGATCCGCCGGACCGCGTCCGCGTCACCTTCGCCGACCAGGACGACGAGGTCGGAGATGAGCACGCGGTACGCGTTCAGCCCCTCGTCGACCGCGCGGCCGCTCGTGACGAGCACGCGCGCATCGACGGCGATGGGTGGGATCGCTGCGCCGCTCCCGTCGAAGACGACGACGTCCGGCCGGCGCGCCGCGGCGAGCTCGGCGCCCTCGAGCACGTTCGACGTGGTGACTGCGCCCGCGAGGCCCCCGCCGGCGCGGCGGCAGCCGATCGTGACGACGCGGGCGAGCGCCGCGGTCTCGAGGTAGTCGGAGGCAGCGTGGCGTCCGGCGCGCGCGAGCGCGACGAGCTCGTCCACCGTGGGCGACATCTCGGCGAGCTCGGGCTCGCGCGGGCCGCCGCGACCCATCGACACGACGACGACCTCGCGGTCACGGGCGAGCAGCCGCGCGATGTGGCCGGCGACTGCGGTCTTGCCGACGCGCTTGCCCGTCCCGATCACGGCCAGCGACGGGAGCGAGAACGGGTGGTAGACCGGTGGATCGAACCGGAAGTCGGCCCCAACGTACGGCAGCCCGAGTGCGAGTGCGCGGCTCGCCCACAGGAACCGCTGCCGAGGCCCGAGCACGGGCTCGTCGGAGAGGTCGACGATGAGATCAGCCTCGACCGCGTCGAGCGCGTCGACGAGCGGCACGCCGTAATCCTCGCCACCCTGCAGCTTCTCGGTGCCGCCTGCGAACAGCGCACCGACGACCTCGTACGGCAGCTCGGCGAGCGCGTCCCGCACGACCGGCGCGTAGTGCTCCCCGTCGATCAGGACGAGCGCCTTCACTCCGAACGAGTCGTCACCTCGCCCTCGATCCGCGCCGTGTACTTCTCGAACGTCAGCGTCTCGGTCGAGAACTGGATGATCCGCTCCTGCCCGTGGAACGGATACTTGCGCCAGACGTCGACGTGGCCGTCGGTGACCTCGATCAGGTTGTAACAGGGCCGCGTGTTGCCGCGGAGTCGCTGCGACGAGACCGTGCCGGCGTTGACGATGAAGAGATCCTCGAGCCGCCACGCGTACGGGACGTGCTTGTGGCCCGAAAGCACGAGATTGACGTTCGCCCTCTGGAGGCACTCGATCGCATCGCCGGCGTCGTAGACGATGTTGCGCTCGCGCCCGGTGCCGGGAACGGGCAGCAGGTGGTGGTGAAGAACGAAGACGCGCAGCTCGGCGGGATCGGCGAACTGTTCCTCGATCCATCGGTAGCGGCCGCGGCCGATCTGGCCGTGGTCGAGGTCGGGCTCGGTCGAGTCGACGGCGACGACGGTGACCCCGCCGACGCGCAGGACGGAGTTGCGATCGCCGAAGTAGTCCTCGAAATGGACGTAGCCGACGTTGCGCGAATCGTGGTTGCCGGGGATGACGACGACCGACTTGCACTCGATCTCGTCGAGGTATTCCCGTGCGAGCCGGTACTCCTCCTTGAAGCCGAACGTGGTGAGGTCGCCCGAGCAGATGACGATGTCCGGCCCGATGTCGTTGATCTCCGAGATTGCCCGCTCGAGCAGGTCCGGCAGGAAGTACTGCTTCCCGCAATGAAGGTCCGAGATCTGGACGATGACGAACGGTTTGCCGTCGCGGCCGTGCGGCATGCGCAAAGTCTAGGTGCGTAGAGTCCCCCTGTGAGAGCCGCCGAGGGACGGGTCCCCTTCCGGGGCTACACGACGTGGTATCGGGTCGTCGGCGACGAAGACGCACCGGGCAAGCTGCCGCTGCTCTGCCTGCACGGCGGGCCGGGCGCACCGCACGACTACCTGGAGCCGCTCGAAGCGCTCGCGAGGACCGGCCGCCGCGTCGTCTTCTACGACCAGCTCGGCTGCGGAAACTCCGACCAGCCCGACGACGAGTCGCTCTGGACGGTCGAGACGTTCGTCGACGAGGTCGACGCAGTTCGCGGCGCGCTCCAACTCGAGGAGGTCCACGTCTTCGGAAATTCCTGGGGCGGCATGCTCGCGCTGGAATACGCGCTGACGCATCCGGACGGGCTGCAGAGCCTCGTGGTGTCGAGCTCGCCCTCGAGCATCCCGATGTGGGCCGAGGAGGCGAACCGGCTGCGGTCGGAGCTGCCGAAGCACGTGCAGCGCGTTCTCGACGAGGCCGACCCCGAGAGTCCCGAGTATCACGATGCCGAGCTCGAGTTCTACCGCCGGCACGTCTGCCGTGTCGATCCGTGTCCCGACTGTGTCCAGCGCACCTTCGACCGGCTCGCCGCCCCGGTCTACAACCACATGCAGGGCCCGAACGAGTTCGTGATCACCGGGACGCTGAAGCACTGGGACATCACGTCGCGGCTGCCGGAGATCGACGTGCCGACGCTCGTAACCTCCGGCCGCTACGACGAGTGCACGCCGCGGATCGCCGAGACCGTGCAGCGCTGGATCCCGGGCGCCGAGTGGGTCGTCTTCGCGCAGAGCTCGCACCTGGCCTTCGTCGAGGAGCCGAAGCGCTACCTCGCAGTGCTCGACGCGTTCCTCGCGCGCGTCGAGGCCTGGACCTGATCGGGCCTACGACGGGTGGGGGACGATCGGCTGATCAGTCGGTCTAGTCAGACCGGTGGGAACATGACAGAGCCCGAGATGACATGGGTCGTCGAGACCGGGTACCCGAAGTGCGTCGCCAGATACAGCACCGTCCCGCCCGAGACCTGCGCGGCGAAGCCGTTCTCCGGCTGCATCCCGTAGACGCGCTGGCCGAGCGTCCGCATGATCCACCAGCCGCCGACGTACGTGCCGAGCCCCATTGCGAGGCCGGCCGCGACGATCACCCAGGTCGGGATGTGGTCGAACTGCGCCTGCCGCCCGCTCTCGACAAGCGCGAGCGTGATCACGCCCATCGTCTTCTGCGCGCCGTTCGCCCCGTGGTTGAACGCGACCCAGGTCCCCGAGGCCCACTGGCCCACCCTGAAGCCGCGGTTCGCCGTCCCCGGATGCAGTCCGAAAAGCGTCCAGTAGATGAGCAGCATGACCACGAAGGCGCCGACGAAGCCGAGGGCCGGGGAGGCGACGGCCGGGATCAGGACCTTGTGGGTGAGCCCGTGCCACTGCACGCCTTTCGAGCCGGACTGGACGAGCGCGGCGCCGATGAGACCGCCGATCAGCGCGTGCGATGAGCTGGACGGCAGCCCGAGCCACCATGTCAGCAGGTTCCAGACGATCGCGCCGACCCGCGCCGCGAGCACCGTCTTCTCGTTCGCGAGGCCGGTGTCGATGATCCCCTTCCGACGGTCTTCGCGACTGCGGTCGTCACGAAGGCACCTGCGAGATTCGCGCCCGCCGCGATGAGGACCGCGATCCGCGGCGACATCGCTCGCGTGGGGACCGAGGTCGCGACCGCGTTGGCCGTGTCGTGGAAGCCGTTCGTGAAATCGAAGCCGAGCGCGACGACCACCACGATGACGAGAAGGACGGTTTCCACGCCCTGGGGCCTTCGTGCCCTAGCGGTTCTTCACCAAGATCGCCTCGAGCACGTCGGCCGCGTTCTCGCAGGCGTCGACGGCCTCCTCGAGCCGCTCGTAGATGTCCTTCCAGCGAATCACCGAAAGCGCGTCGTCGCCGGAGTGGAAGAGCTCCGAGATCCCGTCGCGAGCGAGTTGATCGCCCTCGTCCTCGAGCTCACGGAGCTCGGTCAGCTGCCGGCGGGAGTCCTTGAACCCTTCGAGCCGCCCGATTGCCTCGTCGAGCTTCACCGCCGCCCGCTTGATCACCTGGGCCTGTGCAAGGGCCTGCGGCCGTACCCGGTCGAGCCCGAAGCCGACGATGTTGGCGGCCGCCTCGTCGACGTGGTCGCAGATGTCGTCGAGCGCGCCGGCAAGCCGGTACATGTCGTCCCGGTCGAACGGCGTCACGAACGTCCGGTTGAGTAGATCGACGACGTCGTGTGTCAAGCGGTCGCCCTCGTGCTCGAGCTCCTTGATGTGGCGGATGCGATCCTCGCGGCCGTCCGGATAGCGCTCGAGGAGCTCGACGAGCCCCTGCGCGATCTCGATCGCGTTCGCCGAAGCGCGGCTGTAGAGCTCGAAGAACTCGCGTTTCTGCGGGACGAGATTGATGCGGGCCATCGCGGTCTGCGGGTTCTTAGCAGGCTTGCGCAAGTTTCGGCGTCCGAAGCCGCTGGTACCTTTGTGGAAGATGGAGCTGGAAACGCCTGATTTCCAGGCATATCGCGGGGACGCACCGCCGCGGTTCCAGAACGAGGCGGAGCTCGAGTGCGCGAAGGTGCTCGACTACTACCGGGTGCCGTGGATGTACGAGCCGCGAACGTTCGTGCTCAAGGAGGGCGCCGACGGAAAGGTCGTCGAGGCGTTCACGCCGGACTTCTACCTTCCCGAGCAGGACCTCTACATCGAGATCACGATGATGAAGCAGTCGCTCGTGACGCGGAAGAACCGCAAGCTGAGGAAGCTGCGGGAGCGCTACCCGGAGGTCAACATCAAGCTCTTCTACAAGCGCGACGTCGCGCGACTGGCCGAGCGATTCAAGCTCCCGATCGCGTCGTAGCCCGTCACGACCCCAGAATCGGCGAGATCTATCTCAGCGGCGGGGAACTGGCTTCGCGTGTCCGCGAGCTCGGTGCCCAGATCGCGCGCGACTACGACGGTCGCGAGCCGATCCTCGTCGGCGCGCTCAAAGCCTGCGTCGTCTTCCTCTCCGATCTCTCGCGCGCAATGCCGATCCTCCACGCGCTCGACTTCGTCGAGCTGGCGGGCTACGGCTCCCACGGCGAGCTGGGCGGCACGAGCGGGATCCGTTTGCTCAAGGACCTCGACGCCGAGATCGCGGGCCGGGACGTCCTGATCGTCGAGGACGTGATCGACACCGGCCTCACGCTCCATTTCCTGTGCAAGACGTTCGGGCTCCGCAACCCCCGCTCGCTCGGGGCCGTGACGCTGCTGGACCGGCCCTACCGGCGCCTCGTCGACAACCTGCCTGTCCGCTACGTCGGCTTCGTCGTGCCCGACGAGCTCTTCGTCGGCTACGGTTTCGACCTCGAGGAGCGCTACCGCTCGCTGCCGGACATCCACGTGGTGCGCGATGCGGCATCCGGTTCGCCGCGCTAGGTTTAGGCTAGACTAACTTTGTGATACCGACACGCAGCGAGGCTGCGCCGCGGCCGCAGGGTGCGGGCGAGCGCATTCTCGAAGGCTCGGGCAAGTTCCGCATCCTGCCCTTCCTCGGGCCCGCGTTCATCGCCTGTGTCGCCTACATCGATCCGGGCAACTTCGCCACGAACATCGCCGGCGGCTCCAAGTTCGGCTACACGCTCGTCTGGGTGATCGTCGTCTCGAATCTGATGGCGATGCTGATCCAGACGCTGTCGGCCAAGCTCGGAATCGCCACTGGCCGGAACCTGCCCGAGGTCTGCCGCGAGCGGTTCTCGCGGCGCACCTCGTTCCTGCTTTGGATCCAGGCCGAGGCGATCGCGATGGCGACTGACCTGGCCGAGTTCCTCGGCGCGGCGATCGGATTTCACCTGCTGCTCGGTGTCGCGCTCTTCCCCGCCGCAGTGCTCACGGGCATCGCCGCCTTCATGATCCTCGGTCTGCAGCGCTTCGGCTTCCGCCCGCTCGAGGCCGTGATCGCGTCGATGGTGGCGTTGATCGGCACGTGCTACGTCGTCGAGCTCTTCTACGCAAACCCCGATCTCGGCAGCGTCGCGCGCCACGCCGTCGTCCCGAGCTTCCAGGGCAGCGAGTCGATCCTGCTCGCCGTCGGCATCCTCGGCGCGACGGTTATGCCGCACGTGATCTACCTGCACTCCGCGCTCATGCAGGACCGGATCCGGCCGGAAACCGACGACGAGGCGCGGCGGCTGATGCGCTACACGAAGATCGACGTCGTGATCGCAATGTCGATCGCCGGCCTGATCAACATGGCAATGTTGGTGATGGCCGCGAGCACGTTCTTCCGCAGCGGCCGCCACGGGGTCGACTCGCTCGAGGGCGCGCACGCGACGCTTCAGCCGCTGCTCGGCGGCGCTTCCGGAACGCTGTTCGCGCTCGCGCTGCTCGGGTCGGGCCTGTCGAGCTCGGCCGTCGGGACGATGTCGGGCCAGGTCGTAATGCAGGGATTCGTGCAACGGCGGATCCCGCTCTTCGTCCGCCGCTCCGTGACGATGCTGCCGGCCTTCGTCGTGATCGGCATCGGCGTCGACCCGTCACGCACACTGGTGCTGAGCCAGGTCGTCCTCTCGTTCGGCATCCCGTTCGCGCTGATCCCGCTCGTCCTCTTCACGAGCAAGCGTGGCCTGATGGGTGCGCTCGTCAACCACCGCGTGACGACCGCAGTCGCAGTCGTGGTCGTAGCACTAATAGTCAGCCTGAATATCTTCCTCCTCGCCCAGACCTTCGGCCTCTAGCCCAGAGCGCCTGACCCGCCCACCACCGCCCTCAGCGTGAACTCACGCGCACTTCAGCGCGTAGCCCAAGAGCGCCCAAGCCGCCCACCACCGCACTTAGCGTGCCGGCCTCACGCGCGCAGCGCGTGAGGGTCTGCGCGGGTTCCATTAAACGCTGAGCCGCCCCGGGGGGAGGCGGCTCGCGTCGTCGGGAGACGATTTGGCGGGAACTCGGCGGACCGGCGGGAGTGGTCCTACGCCGTTTCCCAATTACAATCCATAAACGTCGGACTTTCGAAAAGGGTTACGGCCTGGCTACAAGTAGCCGAGCGGGTCGACCGGGACGCCGTTGACGCGTACCTCGAAGTGGAGGTGCGGCCCGAAGCAGTGTCCCGTACAGCCGACGTAGCCGATCAACTGGCCCTGCGCGACCTCCTGTCCGCAGGAGACCACGATCGACGACTGGTGCCCGTACGCCGTGGCGAGGCCGTTGCCGTGATCGATCACCGTCAGGTTGCCGTATCCGGACTCCCAGCCGCAGTAGAGGACCTGGCCCGCGGCGGCCGCGACGATCGGCGCGCCGTACCCCGCGCCGATGTCGATGCCCTCGTGCATCCGGCCCCAGCGCATCCCGAACGGGCTCGTCACGGGACCGCTGACCGGCCAGATCAGGCCGCTCGCAGACGGTGTCCCGCTCGAGGACGCCGGCTCCGAGGACTGCACGGCCTGGAGGCGCGACGCGAGCTGGGCGCTCACCCGGCTGAGCGCGTCGACCTCGCCGACGAACTCCTTCTCGCTCTCCTGCGTGACCCCGAGCGCCTGCCGTTTCCGGCTGCGCGCGCCCGAGAGCGCGTGCCGGCTCGCGAGCAGACGATCGCGGACGACCTCGACCTGCTCTGTGCGGACACGGATCACTTGCGTCTCCGAGGAGACGTGCACCTTGACCTTGCGGGTCTGCTCGCGCGCCGCGCGGACCTGCCGCTTCGCCGCTCCCACCTCGCTCGCGATCCGCTTGTCCTGCCGGGCGATCGAGTTGAGGTAATCGAACTGGTCGAGCATGTCCTGGAAGTTCCGCGAGTTGAGGATGACGTCGACCGTGCTCGGCTCGTCCTGCTTGTAGATCTGCACGAGCCGGTCGTCGAGGCGCTGGAGCGCGGCCGCGTACTCGGTCCGCAGGAACTCGAACCGCCGCGTCTGCAGGCGGAAGAGCTCGGTCAGCTTGTCGAGCCGCCGCTGGTGGAGCGCGAGGTCGTCCTGGAGGACGGCGAGCTTGCTCGAGACATCGCCGACGCGGGCCTCGAGCGTGCGGATCTGCGAGGTGACTGCCGCGATCTCGCTCGAGAGCCGCGTCTCCTGTACCCGCGCCGCCGCGATCTTGTCGTGGAGGCTCGCGATCCTCGCGTCGACCGAGGCCTTCCGCGACCCGACGTCGCCTGCCGCGGGAGCCGCGAGCAGGAGCGCGAGTAGGAGCAGGCAGAAGAGGCGCCGCGGCACGGAGAAAGCTTCGTCGAAGGGGCGGCTGTCCCTGCCGCCGGGGGCCCTCGAGTCTAGCCCGGCGCAGGCGAAATCCCAAGCCCATGTAACACGTTGTTACTTGGGGCTCGGTGGCGGATCAGCTGCGGTCGGCGGACCCGGGATCCGGCGACGGCGGGCCGGGGCTCGGCTCGGGGCCGGGAGTCGGCACCGGGTCGGGCTGGGGTGGCGTGAGCTCGTCCGGCGGCGGGCTCGGCTCCGGGACGGGCGCCGGCGTCGGCGGTGTGCCCTCATCGGGCGGCGGGTAGGGCTCGGGTACCGAGACCATCTCGGTCTGCTGTACCGCGAGCCGTGCTTTCTCAATCCGGTCGCGCGTGGCGACAGCGAGCGCATGCAGCTCCGCCTCCAGGGCAGCGGCCCTGGCGTCGGCCTCGCCGAGGCTCGCCCGCAGGGTCTCCGCCCCGCTCTCGTCGTCGCGGTAGACGGCGTCGCCGAACGCGGTCAGCAGCTCGCGCCGGTACGCGTGCACCTGGACGAGGTCGTTGCGGAGACGGATCGCATCGCGGCCCGCCCGCCCGCGCACGGCGAGCGACTCGAGCGCGGAGCCGGCCCTGGCGCGCACGTCGTCGAAGGCCCCGACGGAGAGCCGCGAGACGGCGGTGTCGGGCTTGCGCCGGGCCACCTCGAGGAACGCCGTGAAGACCAGGATCGCAATCCCGAGCAGTATCAGGGCGACCGGCCACCGTCCGGTCGCGAACAACACCACCGCCAGCACGAGCGCCGCGACCGCAAGCCCGAGGAGCAGCATCGGCGGGGTGACGCCGAACCAGCGCGGCTGGACACGCGAGATCGAGAGCGGAACCCGTCCGGTCTCCTCCGGTGGCACCTCGGCGCGAACGGTCGTGCCGGTGTCGGCGTCGACCGGGCGGCCGCAAGCCGGGCAGAACTTCGCCGTCTCGGGCAGCGGCGCGCCGCAGCCCGCGCAGCTAACGTCGCGTGCTTCGGACGCGCTCATGCTCGGCGTGTGCCCGCGGCTCCAGCGCGCGTAACGCCTCGGCCGCACGCCGTCGCAGCGGCCCGACGAGCGCGCGGTAGTCCTCGTCCGAGACCTTGCCGGTGCGGTGGTCGAACTCCAGCTCCTTCAGCGCGGCGAGCGCCATGTCCCTCTCCTCGGCCAGCGCGAGCCGGCGCTGCTCGAGCTCGCCTCGGCGCTCGAGCCGGTCGTCGGCCGACTGCGGCTCGCGCAGGAACGGCCGCGCGACGAAGACCACCGCCGCCACTGCGAGGACGGCGCCGAGCAGGAGCGCGAGCGTGGTCACGCCTCGATGAGCGCCGAGCCGGGCGCGTACCGCTCGGCGAGCCGCCGTTGCTCGGCCGGGTCGGGCCAGAGCGCGATCAGCGCGCCGCCGACGAAGACGAAACCCGCGAGCCAGATCAGGTTGACGAGCGGCTTCACGAGCACCTTGAAGTACACGGCACCGCCCTTGTCGATCTGGTCGGCGATGACGAAGAAGTCCCCGAGATTGCGCCAGTCGTGGTAGATCGAGACCTCGTTCGAGGTCTGCTGCTCGACCGGGTAGACGTTCTTGCCCGGATCGAGCCGCGCGATCCGGTCGCCGCCCCGGCGAAGGTCGGCGAAGGCCCGGTACTCCTGCGCGTTCGCCGCCTGCCGGCGGCCGACGAAGTTGTACGTCATCGCGTAGCCGTCGACCCGCATCGTCTGGCCCGGCTCGAGCTTCTGCTCGCGCACCGTCTGGTAGGCGCTCGAGCCGGCGACGCCGATGGCGACCAAGAGCACGGACGCGTGGACGACGTAGCCGCCGTAGCGGCGTCGGTTCCGCCCCACCAGCTCGGCGAACGCGGCCGGCCAGGAGCCGCCGGCGAGCGCGCGCCGCGCCCGCGTCCCGCGCACGAACTCGAGCACGATCGAGGCCGCGACGAACGCCGCGAAGGTATACGCCAGCAGACCGGGGAGCGACGAGCCCGCGCCGGCCGCGAGCAGCGCGGCACCGGCCGCGATCGCCGCGGCGAGCGGCACGAGGAAGGTCTTGCCGAGCGCACGCAGCGACGCGCGCCGCCATGCGACGAGGGGCCCGATCCCCATCAGCAGGAGTAAAGGCAGCCCGAAGCTGTGCAGGAAGAAGTTGTAGTAGGGCTTCGAGACCGTGCTCGACTCGCCGCGCAGCGCATCGGTCAGGATCGGCCACATGACGCCCCAGAGGATCGTCAGGCAGAAGGCGACGAGCAGCAGGTTGTTGTACAGGAACGTGGCCTCGCGCGAGACGAGCGACTCGAGCCGGGTGCGGGCCTTCAGCAGCGGCAGCCGGCTCCAGATCAGCAGTGCCGAGGCGACGGTGACGAGGACGATGAAGCCGAGGAACCAGCCGCCGAGCGGGCTCTGCGAGAACGAGTGGATCGAGTTGATCACGCCCGACCGGGTCAGGAACGTCCCGAAGAGCGACAGGCAGAACGCGAGCGCGACGAGGATCATGTTCCAGACCTTCAGCATCCCGCGCTTCTCCTGGATCATCACCGAGTGCAAGAACGCGGTCGCCGCGAGCCACGGCATCAGCGCCGCGTTCTCGACGGGATCCCACGCGTAGTAGCCGCCCCACCCGATCTCGACGTAGGCCCAGTGCGCGCCGAGCAGCTGGCCGACGCCCAGGAACGTCCACGCCGACAGCGTCCAGCGCCGCGTCGCCACGATCCAGCGCTCGTCCGTTCGCCGCGAGAGGAGCGCACCGGCCGCGAACGCGAACGGAATCGTCAGTCCGACATAGCCGAGGTAGAGCATCGGCGGGTGCGCCAGCATGTACGGGTTCTGCAGGCTCGGCACCATCCCGGCCCCGTCGGCGGGTGCGACCCGGGTCGCGAACGGGCTCGAGACGAAGACGAGCATGAAGGCGAAGAAGGAGCCGACGGCGCCGAGGACGGGCACGACCCAGGGGAGGAGCTCACGGGCGTGGCGGCCGGTGACCCAGACGACGAGCGCGGAGTAGCCGGTCAGGATGAGGAGCCAGAGCAGGAGCGAGCCCTCCTGTCCGCCCCAGAAGGCGGCGAGCGCATAGCCGAGCGGGAGCTTGCGGCTGGTGTGGTCGGCGACGTAGGCGAGGGAGAAGTCACGCTGCGCGAGCGCCGCCCAGAGCACGGCGGCCGCAACGAGCGTCGCGCCGAAGGCGGCGAGGAGCGCGCGCTGGGCCGAGAGAGCGAGCCGGCGGCGGCCGCGCCACGCGGCGAGCCCGCCGGCGAGCGCGGCGTAGGCGACGAGCCCCAGCGTGACGAGAAGCGCCGCGCGGCCGAGCTCGGGCATCTAGGTCTTCTTCGGCGTGTACTTCGACGGGCACTTCGTCACGAGCGAGTCGCGGTCGCCGACGAAGACGCCGTCTCTCAGTCGGCCGTCGACGGCGACGTCCCGGCCGACCCGGAACGGGTCCGGGACGCTCCCGTGGTAGACCACCGGGACGGTCGCGCTGCCCTTGACGTCCCGCAGGCGGAAGTGGAGCCCGCTCGCGTGCGCGTCGCCGGTGACCGGGCCGATCACGCGCCCGGCGAGGGAGACGTGGCCGTGGTGGCCCGGCAGCTGGCTCGGCCGCAGCGACGGCGTGCCGCCGCCCGCGATCGAGGTGTAGAGCAGGAACACCGCGAGGACGGCGGCGACCGAGAGCGCGATGACAAGGCGGGCCGGACTGCGCTTGCGGCTCACGGCCGCGATTCTATCCTCCGCCGGCTACGTCTCGGACGCTGACGCTGCCCGCCGCGGCGGGATGCGGTAGCCGTGGTCGTGGCAGAGCGAGCCCGGGTTCTCCTCGGTCAGCGCATCGCAGTAGCCCTTGCCGTAGGCGGCGCGCATGAACGCGGCCACGACCTCGAGGTTCCACTCGCCGATCTCGGCCGCCTCGCGCCAGAGATCAGCCAGGCGGAGGTCGATGTCGAGCTCGAGGAGATCGATTCGGGTCGGCTTTCTGCTCACGGAAATCAGCGTAGAAACAGCGTCGGACGGCATGCAGATCCGTTGCAAATTGGTGTGTCGAACCTGGCCGAGACCGCAGCGAGTAGCCTCAGCTCATGAGCGCCGTCCACTTCGGGCCTGCCCGCTCCCCGTCGCGCGAGAGCCCCGAGGAGGCGGTCGAGCTCCTGCTCGAGCGCGGCTACTCGGCGTGCGAGCTCGACTTCGAGGGCAAGTTCTGGATGGACTACGAGTTCGCGGGCCGGCTCGGCGAGCTCGCGCACGAGGCAGACATCGTCCTCTCCGTTCACGCCCCGATCGCAGGCTTCATGGGCCACGCCGAGCGCGGCAAGAAGCTGAACATGGCCGTTGGGATGCTCGACCACTCGGCCGGGATCGCGGTCGCCTGCGGCGCCGAGCTCGTCGTCTTCCATCCGGGCTTCCTGCTCGGGCGCACGCGCGAGGAGGCAATCGACTCGGTCGTCGAGCAGCTCGGCGAGCTGCGCGAGCGGCTGGAGCGGAAGGATCGGGCCGTCCCGTTCGGAATCGAGGTGATGGGCCGCGTGCGGGACCTCGGCAGCGTCGAGGACGTGATCGAGATCTCCTCGCGCCTGCCCTGGGTGCGGCCGGTGCTCGACTTCGCGCACATGCATGCGACGAGCGACGGCGCGTTCACCGAGCCCGAGCGGTTCGCGGCCGTGCTCGCGTCCGCAGACGCCGTGCTCGAGCCCGGTACGGCTTTCCACGTCCACTTCAGCGACATCCAGTTCGCGAACCGGAACGAGACGAAGCACCTGCCCTACGGCGAGGGCACGCTGCGTGCGGAGCCGCTCCACGACGCGCTCACGCGCTTCGAGCGTCCCGCGACCGTGATCAGCGAGTCGCCCGACGAGGCGTCGTCGCAGGCGATCAAGGCCGTCCTGCTCGCGCCCGCGAGGACCTAGTGGATTAGTGCACCTGGCTTAGACCTTGGCCGGCTCCGGGTCCGGCCGGACGAGGACCGTGTCCGCCACCTCGACGATCTCGTCCGCCGGCAACCCGGCCCGCTCCGCGTGCTTGCGGATCGCCTCCGGGCTCGTCGCCTGGTAGATGCACACGGTTCCGAGCCCGCCGGCCTCCTCGGCTATCACGTAGCTCCGGATCCAGCGGATGTCGTCGGACATCTCCTCGTCGCCGACCTTCCGCGAGCGCTCCGCCGCCTCGCCGAGGTCCTCGGGCGAGCGCCAGCCGCCTCGCCGCAGGATCACGTACGTCTTCATCGCCAGCCTCCCGGGTCGGGTTCGCTCGCGATGCTACGCCGATGGACGCGCCGAAACTAGGAGCGCGGGTCTGTATTACGACGGCGCCGGCAAGCGGCGCCTAGAGCGGT
>WNGD01000064.1_pt1 | contig 87731 bp, 83 predicted proteins | sample 5400671 | NCBI WGS metagenome assembly WNGD01 (sample SAMN13153369, study PRJNA577476) | soil metagenome | isolation source: 40 cm soil or saprolite under grassland replicate 2 | place: USA:California | collected 2016-06-15
TCCTGCCAGGCGTTCTGCGGTTACCACGACCACATCGACACGAAAATCTTCTACGCGGTGGTCCCCTACCCGAACTGCGCCGGCTGCCTCGGCGGCGTCGGGCCGCTCGACGCGCTCACCTCGATCTGCTCGCATGAGCTGGCCGAAGCAGTAACCGATCCGGTCCCCCCGCAAGGGTGGTACGACGACAGCCAGGGAGAGATCGGGGACCCGTGCGCCTGGCAGAACAAGAAGTTGGGGCGCTACACGGTGCCGCTCCTGTGGTCGAACCGGATGCGAGGCTGCGTCTGACGCCCTACTTCGAGCGCCGCACCAGCACCTCGACGAGCGCTCGGATCGCTCGCCCGCGATGCGACACGCGCTGCTTCGCCGGCAGCGCCGCCTCGGCGAACGTCATCCCCAGGTCGGTCGACAAGAACAGCGGATCGTAGCCGAAGCCGCCGCTGCCGCGCGGCTCGGACAGGATCCGCCCATCGCACGTGGCTTCGACCAGCTGCGGTTTCGCGAGCGGCGTATCGAGATACGCCACGACGCAACGGTAGCGCGCCGTGCGCTGCTCGTCGGGAATCCCCACCAGCCGCTCGAGCAGCAGGACGTTGTTCGCCGCGTCACCGGCGCCGGCGCCGTGCATCTCCGCCCAGCGCGCGGAGAACACTCCCGGCGCCCCGTCGAGCGCGTCCACCTCGAGTCCCGAGTCCTCGGCGAGGGTCGGGATGGTGGCGCGCTTCGCGAAGTACCGCGCCTTGGCGACCGCGTTCTCGGCGAAGCTCGTGCCGCGCTCGAGATCGGCCTCGTCCGGCAGGCGCTCGAGGAACTGCTCGACCGGGAATTTCAGCTCAAATGGGAGGCCGGTGAAGAGATCACGGATCTCCCGGATCTTCCCGTCATTGCGAGTGGCGATCAACAGCTTGGTCTGAGCCACGGGCGGGGTCACGGCCCAGCCTTTCCGCGGAGGCGCGCCAGCAGCTGCGTGGTCGACGCTCCCTTCACCAGGGGAACCCGCACCACCCGCCCACCCCACCCTTCGACCTGGTCGGCGCCGACAATCGCCCGGCGCGCATAGTCCGCCCCCTTCACGAGCACGTCAGGGCGGAGCCGCTCGATCAGCGCGAGCGGCGTCTCTTCGTCGAACAGCACGACACAGTCTACGCAGGCGAGCGCGGCGAGCAGGCGCGCCCGTTGCCGTTCGGGCACGACAGGGCGGTCGGTCCCCTTTTCCAGCCGCCGCACCGACGCGTCGCTGTTCACCCCCACCACCAGCGCCTGGCCCTCGGCACGCGCCGCTTCCAAGAGCGCCACGTGCCCGACGTGGAGCAGGTCGAACACGCCGTTGGTGAACACCACGGGACCGCGCTGCCGCTCGCGCCACGCGCTGGCGTCGGCCGGCGCGCGAATCTTCTGCTCGGTGCTCACGGCGCCGAGTCCTCATCGAGCGTGGCGCCCCACCGCAGGGTCCACTGCAACAGCGGCGGGGTCACGAGCGTCGTGGCGATGACGACGAACAGGATGGCGCTGAACAACCGGTTCGACAGAATCCCCGCCGTCAACCCGATCTGCGCGAAGATCAGCCCCACCTCGCCACGCGGGGCCATCCCCACCCCGACCGCCGGCCGGTTGAACCGCCGCCACGGAACCGCCCACCCGCTCGCAAACTTTCCGACGACGGCGATGGCCAAGAGCGTACCCCCGATCGCCAGCGTCTGATGGCTCTCGGGCAGGAACGGGTTCCACACGCGCGGGTCCACGGCGGCGCCGATGCTCAGGAAGAAGATAGGGGTGAAGATGTCGGCGACCGGCTTGATGCGCTCCTCGATCGAGGCCAGTTGATTCGTTTCCGATAGGATGAGCCCCGCCGCGAACGCGCCGATGATGAGCGCCGTGCCGGCGCGATCGGCCAGCACACAAAGCAGCAGCAGGAACGCGAAGGCCGACACGACCAGCACGCCGCGTACCCGCATCCGATCGACCAGACCGAAGAGTCGCGGGGCGAGCTTCAATCCGATCCAGAGGGCCACAAAAAGGAAAACGACCGCCACGCCGAGGATGCGCAGCGCGCCTTGCAGGCTGAATGCCGTCCCGGCGGCGAGCCCCGAGACCACACCCAGGATCACGAGCCCGATGACGTCGTCGATCACCGCCGCGCCCAGGATCAGGCGCGCCTCCAGGCTGTGCAGGACCTGGAGGTCCTTGAGCACGCGCGCGGTGATCCCGACCGAGGTCGCGGTGAGGGTCGCGCCCACGAAAATGGCGGTCACGCGCGGGTCGGCGGAGGTGTGCTCGTACCCGTGCCACCCGGACGCCCAGTACAGAAAGCCCAAGCCGAACGGCACCGCGACACCCACCGCCGCGACCGCCGTCGCCGCGACTCCCACGCGCATCATGGCCTTGAGATCGGTCTCGAGCCCGATCTCGAACAGCAGCACTACCACGCCGACCTGCGCGAGCAGCCGAAACACCGGTGTGAGCGGGTCGTCGGCGCCGATCGGAATCACCTTGAGAAAGCCGGCACCGAGCAGGATGCCCGCGAGCAGCTCACCCATCACCGCCGGTTGCCCCAGACGCTCGAACAGCTCGCCGGCGAATTTCCCGGCGAGCAACATGATCGCGAACACCGTGAAAAAGCGGGCGACATCGATGCCGCCGGCTGCCCCCGCCCCGAGGACGAGGGGCAGGCCTGCGGCCAGGGCCCACGTGGGCAGGCTAAAGCGGCTGCGTCGCCTTGGGATGGAAGTTGAAGGTGTGGTTGAACAGGGGGAGATTGACGGTCTCGCTGTACTCGGTCTCGATCACAATCTCCCGCGGCGACGCCCGTCGGGCGATCCGGATCTGCTGGGCCTCGGCCGGGAGGCCGATATCCTGGGCCGCGGCCTGGATGCGGCGGCGGATCGTGCCGTCGTCGAGCGAGGGAGCGAGCTGGGCCTGGGTCTGCATCTCGTCGAGCAGGCGATAGTACCGGAAGAACAGCTCACCGATGTTGACGCCGTAGTACAGGGCGCCGACCAGGAACAGCAACGATACGAGGCAACCGGTGGAGCTGGCGCCGCCGCGACGGGCGAGCCGGGGAACGTGCTTCACCATTGCGACTGCGCCCCGTCCACCAGGTCGTTGACGAGCTTCTGGAGGGCAATCCTTCGGCCCGCGACTTCCTGGGGGGGCGCGTAGTCGCCGACCTCACTGAGCCCCTGCCGCTGCCACAGCGTCTTCCCTTCCCGCTGATCGAGGATCTCGACGTCGATGGTGATCTGCACCTGGCGCTGCGTCACGTCGGTGCGGTTGACGCCCGCCTGATACGCGACCGGCACGTCGGGGTCGTAGCGGGTGACCTTCCCCCGCACCACGGCATCGGCGTTGCTCTCCCCCGCGAGCCGGAGCCCCAGCCGACTCTGGAATGCTTCGAGCACCGCGTCGTTCACTTCCTTCGTCAGCGCCGGCTCGGGGGTCTGGTTGTCGAAGGGCAGGATGGCGACCGTCTTGATGTTGGGCAGGCCGCCGCCGGCGAAGCCGTACAGGCAGCCGCTGAGCGCGACGGCCAGCGCGCTAACCCCGTTCCGACTGAGAGTCCGCGCGCAGTACGTTACCCAAGCCCGAAGAGTCGGAACGGGGCTAACGGCGCCCGCGCCAAATCGCCGGATCGAGCACCGCGGCCGTATCGACCGACACCACCGTAAGCTCAAACCGTGCCCTCTCCTCGGGAAAATCCATGCGGGCACGCGCCGGCCTCCGCTGCGGATCGAATTCAGTGCGGCTGCGCGCCAACACTCTGCCCTGTCGCCGCCACTCCGCCTCGAGCACCCACGCGCCGCCGCGCGTGTCGCGGTAGTCGAGCGTGTCCCCGTCCTGCGCGAACCGCCAGATGCGGACGCTCGAATCTCCCCGCCCGTCCTCAAAGACCACGGCGCCGGGTGCGGGCGGCCGCACGACCCCGAGCGCCGCCCACAGCATCCGCACCGCCGGGATCAGCGAGCGGAAGTTCTGCTCCGGATCCGCCCAGATCGCCGAATCGGCCACGATCGCCGCCGCGCCCGCGCCGAGTCCCAGCGGCCCCACGTAATCGAACCGCAGCGAATCCGGCGGTGCGATGCGCGCCTGCCCGCGCCCGCCCCAGCGTTTCTGGTCGTCCTGATACTTCCACCGGAACCGGATCGCGGTGTAGCGCAGCGGCAACGTGGCCCGACTCCAGGCGACGGCAGAGTCCCGATCCGCCGGAGCCAGTGGCTGCGGGACTAGCGGCGCGGGCGGGCGCGGGCAGCCGGCCAAGAGCGCACAGGCGGCAATGTAGGAGAGTGCTATCCGCGGGTCAAGCGGAAAATGTTGCGGTCTCAAGAGTTAAACCTAAAGCGCGGAGTGGGGATGATGACGATCGATAGCATGAGCGCCTTAGAGCTCCACGGGATCGGGAATCGGCTTGAGCAGGTCAATGACATGCGCCGGAAGGCGCGTGAGCGTGTGCTGATGGGTGAGGGAGACGAGTGATGTCTCGCCGGTGGCGAGTAGCTCGCCCGTCCCCGCGCGCTCGACCGCGTAGCCGAAGGTCACGCGGCGGGACGCGAGCTCGCGCACCCAGCACCGCACCTTCACCAGGTCGTCGTAGCGGGCGGCGGCGCGGTAACGCACGCTGACTTCGGAGACGGCGAGGTAGACGCCCTGCTGCTCGAGCTCCTTGTAGGTCAGCCCTGTCTCGCGCATCAGCTCGGTGCGGGCCCGGTCGAACCAGATGAGGTAATTGGCGTGGTAGACCACGCCCATCTGGTCGGTTTCGGAATAATTGACGCGCAGGGTTATCGAGCTGATCACGCCGGGGCAAAATCCGCCGCGCGTCGCGAAAAGTCAAATGCGACAGGCGCTTGCGGCCCTTCTTCACGATTCCAAGTGCCGTTCCAACTGGCTTGCCCCGAACACCGCAACCGTGCCAGACCGGGACGCCAGCTCGCTCACGGGCTCCGACCCGTTGGCGTGAATAGTTGGCACGGCACTAGCTTGGGGGCCGTGCCACTGCCCGCCTCCCGTGTGGTCGTCGTCGCGGACGCTCATCTCGGCCAGGTCCCGCCCGCGGTCGCGACCGCGTTTCACCGCTTCCTCGACGCGGTGCCGGACCTCGGGGATGCCCTCCTCATCAACGGCGACCTGTTCGACTTCTGGTTCGAGTATGGCTCGGTGATCCCGCGCCGGCACTTCGGCACGGTTGCGAAGCTGCACGCCCTGCGGACGCGTGGCGTCCCCATCACGTTCGTGGGCGGCAACCACGACCGCTGGGGCGGCGACTTTCTCGTGCACGACCTGGGCATCTCGTTTCATCCGGGGGAAGCCGAGCTCGATGTGGCGGGACGCCGCGCCTTCGTGGCGCACGGCGATGGCCTGACCGAGCAGCATTGGAGCGCCCGGGTGATGCACCGTGTCACCCGCCACGCGATCACGATCCGGGCGTTCCGGATGCTCCATCCCGACGCGGGCTTCTGGATCGCGCATCAGCTCTCCCGCAAGCTCGCGGACAACACGCGCGACCGGGCGGTGCTGGACCGGGCGGAGCGGGCGCAGGGGCAGTACGCAGAGCGGTTGCTCGCGCGGCGGCCGGACCTGGAGCTGGTGATTCTCGCCCACACGCATCGTCCCGCGCTGGCGCAGCTGCCGAATGGTCGCGCGTATCTGAACCCGGGAGCGTTCCTGGACGACGGACGATACGCGGTGGTAACCAAAAACAACGTCGAGCTAAAGGCGTTTCACTGACACGTCGCACGACGACGTAGCACGCGGGCGTCGTCAGCCGAGCGGGACCACTTCGACGTGCTGCAGCTTCTCGCCCAAGAATCGCGCCCCAACCTTGCGAAAATGCGGCTCGTCGTCCGACACGACGAAGCGGTGGGTCGGGCGATTGCTCGGAACCGCCCCGAGCCCCTGACGTGTCAGGTCCTCGGCCACCACCTTCGCGGTCTCCGCGGCGCTGTCCACCAGCGTCACCCCAGGACCCAGTACGCGTCCGAGCAGCGGCTTCATCAGGGGATAATGGGTGCAGCCCAAGACCAGCACATCCACCGCGGCGCGCTCCAGCGGCGCGAGGTATTCCCGCGCGATCAGCTCGGTCGCGGCGTGGTCGAACCATCCCTCCTCGACCAGCGGCACGAACAGCGGGCAGGCCTGCACGCAGACAGCGGCGTCGGGCCGCAGCAGCTTGATCGCGCGCTCGTAGGCGCCGCTCGCGATCGTCCCCGCGGTCCCGATCACGCCGATTCTCCCCGACCTCGTGCCCTGCACCGCCGCGCGCGCGCCCGGCTCGATCACGCCGACCAACGGCACCGGCGAGCGCTCTCGCAGAAAGTCGAGCGCCTGAGCGCTGATGGTGTTGCACGCGACGACCAGTGCCTTCACCCCGCGCGCGAGCAGATACGCCAGGATCTCGCCCGAGTACCGGCGTACCGTGTCCGGCGACTTGGGGCCATAAGGGACGCGTGCGGTGTCGCCGAAATAGATCACCGACTCGTGCGGCAGGCGCTCGAACACCGCCCGCGCGACGGTGAGCCCACCGATGCCGGAATCGAAGACGCCCAGCGGGGCCGGGTTCATGGCTGCGGCAGCGGCAGGCTGATTCCCACGCCGCCCGGGAACGCCCGAACCTTCAAGTCCTTGGGGAAATCCTGGAGGTGCGCCGCGACGAACGCCTCGGCCCCAGAGAAGAGATGATTGAAGACCCAGAGGACGGTCCAGTCCTGGACTTCCTGCCGCTTCGCCTGGAGGTTCACCGAGTGTGTTTCCTTGATGTAGTGCATTTCCGATTGGGCCTTGAGGGTCATCATGGCGGCCACGCCTTCCCACGTCGCGAACAGCGCACCGCTGACCCGCCGGCCGGTCACCGCCTGACCCCACCCCGGCACGAGCAGCGAGCGCAGGAAGGCGCCCATCGGCCGGACGCGGTGCGTGGTGTCGGTGGGCACGACGAGCGCGCCGGTGGTGACGAGCGGCGGCGGCGGTGGGGGGATCGTGTCCGGGACTTGGGCGGACAAATGGACGGGCGGACTGGCGGACAGAAGCGCCACTACGCATCCGCCTCTCCAGACCGCCCGTCCGGCCGTCCGCCAGACCGCCTTCATTGCGCCACCATCACGTGCAGCCTCCCCGGCTCCACGCGCACCATGCACTGACGCGCGTCCGGCTCGCGCAGCTCACCGTCCACGTGCAGCAGCAACGGGCCGTCGAGCGCCTTTATGGCCACCGCTCGCGTCTGAAACAGGGCGACCTCCCGCATCGTGCGGTGCGTCCCGCGCATCACGCGCGGCAACGCCATGAGGAAGCGGAGCAAGGAGACGCGTCGCACCAGACATACGTCCAAGCGGCCGTCGCCCGGCAGCGCATCGGGAGCGACTCGATAATTCCCACCGGCCGTGGTGCCATTGCACACCTCCACCATCATCATGTACCCCGTCTCCGCAAATCCGCGCGAGCGGATCTCGAAGCGGGGTGGGCGAAAGCGCGCGAACGCGCGGAGCACCGGCACAAAATACGACGCGAACCCCGAGAGCCCCGGCATGGTGTTGCGGACGCGCACGACTTCCGGCCCGAAGCCGAAGCCTACGCTGTTCACGAAGTACTCGCCGCAGACCAGGCCGACGTCGAACCTCGCAGTCCGGCCGGTGACGAGCCGCCGCACTGCGCGCGCCGGGCTGTGCCGGTACACGCCCGCGAGTTTCGCGAAGTCGTTGCCGCTGCCGATCGGCACGACACCGAGCGCCACGTCCCCACCCCCCGGGCAACGCAGCAAGCCGTTCGCCACGTCGTGCACGGTGCCGTCGCCGCCCACGGCCACGATGCGCTGCGCCCCCGCTTGCACCGCGCGCGCCGCGAGCTCCGCGCCGTGGCCCGGCCCGTCGGTGCGCTCCACCTCCACCGACCACCCTTGACGGCGGAACTCGCGCGCGATGGGATCAAGGGCGCGGGCCGCCGCGCCGCGGCCGGCCGCGGGGTTGAGGACGACGTGGGCGTGGATCAGAGGCTTTCATTATAAGCACGGAGGCCCGATCCGGCAGCGGATCGGGCCTCGAGGGTCGAGAAAGGGCGGGGCTGGGACGGCTGCGGCCGACTACGACCGGGTGACCGTGTACTGGCCGCACGCCGTGAACTGGATCGTGACGGTGGTCGATGCGGTGCCCTTGGTGACGACGGCCGTGAGCTTCCCCGAATCGAACCGTGGCTCGACGGTGCAGCTCGCGTTGTAATGCAACGGATCGCTCGTCGTCACGGCCAGGGAGTAGCTGTTGGTGCCGGACGTCCACGTGGATGACCCGGAGACGCTCCAGTTTCCGCTGGGGAGGGGCGAGCCCATCTGGATGGAGCCGGCCTGGTCCGCTACGAAGGTCGCCAGCCATTTCCGGGCGTGCGACGCGGTCGCGCCCGTGGCGTAGGTGTAGTCGGTTTGCATCGTGTCCGTGAGCTGGATCTGGTCCGGGGTGCCCACCACCGAGCGGACGCCGTTTTCGACCACGGAGCGGGTGGTCCCCGTCGCCGTGGTGACCGTCCGCGTGAAGGCGTTCGAGCGCGTCCGGAACGCGCGGTCGGTGATCGCCGGAGTCGGATCGACGATGTCGATCGAGCCGCTCAGCGTGACGGTGTGCGCGTCACCGCTGAACGTGCAGCCGGTGAAGTCGATGCGCACCGAATCGGGCACGGGGTCGCCGTCGGAGTTGGTCGGCGGGGACGGGGTCCGGGTGGGCGTGCAGCTCGCGGACGACGTGGCCAACGCCGGCGCCCCGGGCATCGGGGCCACGGCGAACGGCATGCCGGTCGCGGCGTCGAGCGTGGCCCCACCGACGAGCGAGGCCGCATCGGTCGCGACGACTTCGGCGACGGCATTGGCCTCGGGTTGCGTGAGAACCGGATTCTGGGGAGACGTCACGGGTGAGGTGGAACACGCGGCGAACAGGGCGACGGTGATGGCGCCGGCGGCGAGGCGCCAGACGTTCCGAGACATGCGACGCATGCGACGATTCCTCCGACGGATTCGGGTGCAGGGCGCTGTTCCAGGGACGCCGGTTAGACGGAAGGCCGTTACAAGCGTTAAGGGCGTCCAGGACACCGCGTTGGTAGAGTAAAGACTGCAGAACGGGGCGTGGGGTCACGGTCGGAGGAGTCGCGGAACTTGTGACGAGGCGCACACTCCGCCCGTCCACCCGGTCTAGGGGCCCAGGTACCCTTTCGCCAGGAGCAGCTCGGCGTTGAGAATCGCCGCGCCGGCCGCCCCGCGGATCGTATTGTGGCTCAAGGCGACGAAGCGGTGCCCCAGCACCGCGTCCCGGGCGATGCGGCCCACGGTGACGCTCATCCCCCGCCCCGCATCGCGGTCGAGCCGCGGCTGCGGGCGGTCGGGCTCATCGCGCACGAGAATGGGCCGCTCCGGGGCGGTCGGGAGGCGGAGCTCCTGGGGCAGCGCGGTAAAGGATGCGAACGCGTCGCGCAGCTCCGCCGGATCCGCCGCGCGGCCCAGCTTCACCCGCACCGCCGCCATGTGCCCGTCGACGACGTTCACCCGGTGGCATTGCGCGCTCACGACGAACGGCGCCGACGTCACGCGACCGGCCTCTAGGGAGCCCAGGATTTTCCGGGTTTCGCGCTCGATCTTTTCCTCTTCCTCGGCGATGAACGGGACCACGTTGTCGGTGATGTCGAGCGAGGCCACGCCCGGGTATCCCGCGCCGGAGATGGCCTGCAGCGTGGTGGCGGCGACCGCCACGACGCCGAACCGGGCGGCGAGCGGCGCCAACACGAGCGCGAGCATCACCGTCGAGCAGTTGGGGTTCGCGACGATGAACCCGCCGCCCGTCGCTTTGCAGGCGTCGAGCAGGGCGAGGTGGTCGGGGTTCACCTCTGGAATCAGCAGCGGTACCGCATCGTCCATGCGGTGCGGCGACGAATTAGTCACGACCCGGTAGCCCGCGCGGGCGAACCGCGTCTCGACCGGCCCCGCGACGTCGGACGGAAGGCTCGAGAACACGAGGTCGCAATCGAGCGGCGGCTCGGGCGCCTGGACGACGAGGCCGCGCACCGCGTCCGGCACGGCGCCCGGCAGTCGCCAGGCGCACGCCGCGGCGTAGGGCTGGCCCTGTGACCGGTCGGAGGCCGCCAGCGCGGTGACGGTGAACTGGGGATGGTGCTCGAGCAGCTGCAGGAAGCGCTGCCCGACGGTGCCCGTCGCCCCGAGAATGCCGACCCGAATCGTCGCCATCGCTGCTCCTTGACGCCCCCGACGCCTCCGGCGAGTATTGAACATACATACAACCGAAGTGGTCGTGGTGATTTGCCGCGTATTGCCGCCACGTTAAAGAACGTGCTAAAAAGCGACCGCCCGCGGCGTGGCATTGCGCGGGCTTTTCTGTTTCCCGAACGCGAAGGGCGATGCGAGCGAGCGTGACCGTGCGGGTGGCCGGCTCGACGTCCAACCTGGGCGCCGGGTTCGACTGCGTGGGGGTGGCCGTCGGGCGCTGGCTCCGCGTCACCGCCCGGGCGGGGCACCACGCGCCCGGGAAGCCCGTCGCGCCCGTTGCCATCGAGCGCGGCGGGACGCTCCGTACTCTCGAGACGGCGCCGGAGGCGGACCTGCTGTATCGCGGCTTCGCGGCCGCCTGCCGGCGGGCGGGCCGGGAGGTGCCCGCCGGTTTGGCGCTGGCCGCCGACTCCGACATTCCCGTCGCGCGGGGGCTCGGGTCCTCGGCGGCCGCGACCGTCGCGGGGGCCGTCGCCGCCGCAGCGCTGCTCGAGCTGTCGCTCGATGCGGCGGCGCTGGCCGAGCTCTGCAGCGAGCTCGAAGGCCATCCGGACAACGTCGCGCCGGCCGTGTTCGGTGGCGCCAACCTCGTGCTGCGCGGGCCCGACGGCCTGGTCGTGACGCCGCTCCCGATTCACCGATCGCTCGCGCTGGTGTTCGCGATCCCGGACTTCACGGTGGAGACGAAGCGTGCGCGCGCCGCGCTACCGATGACGCTGCCGCACGCGGACGCTGTGCGGGCGGCCGCGAAGAGCGCCGCGCTGGTCCACGGGCTGGCGCACGCCGACCCGCGACTCCTCGCCGCGGGGCTGGACGACGTACTGCACGTGCCGTTCCGCCGCGCGCTCGTGCCGGGATACGACGAGGTGACGAGCGCGGCGCGGCAGGCGGGCGCGTACGGCGCGACGCTCTCCGGCTCGGGGCCTACGGTCGTCGCCGTGGTTACCTCCGACGGCGTGCGCGCCGTGGGCGACGCGATGGTCCGCGCCTGGGGCGCCCGCGACATCGCCTCGCAGACGTTTCACGCCGCCCGCCCGGCCGGCGGCTTCGAGACGGCCTGACGCCGTGGCCCGGGCCTCCCGCTCCCCCCCCCATATCCACAAGTTCGGCGGCGCGGCGCTCGCCCACGCCGCCGCGATAAGCCACGCCGCGAAGATCGTGCTCGAGTACCGCCCTGCCCCGCTGGTCGTCGTGGTATCGGCGATGAGCGGCGTCACGGACGCCCTGCTCGACTGCGCCGCGCGCGCGTCGCGCGGCGACGCCGCGCACGTCCGCACGGCCGCCAAGGCGCTTCGCGCCCGGCACGTCGAGGCCGCCCGGGCCCTGGTCCGCCGAGGTACCCGGCTCGACGACCTCGTCGGGGCCATCGACGCGGCGTTCGCCGAGCTGGAGCAGCTCGCCGGCGGGCTCGGGATCCTGCGCGACGTCACGCCCCGCACGATCGACTACCTGGTCGCGCGGGGGGAGCGGCTGTCGGCACGGCTGTTCGCCGCGGCACTCGAAGCAGAGGACTGTCCCGCCGCCTACGTCGACGCGACGGAGGTGGTCCAGACCGACGGCACGTTCGGCAACGCCTCGGTCGAGCTGGGGGGTACCGTGCGGACTGCGCGCCGCGCGCTCGGACCCGTGCTGGCGCGCGGCACGGTCCCCGTGGTACCCGGTTTTCTTGGCGCCGCGCCCGACGGCCAGGTCACCACGCTGGGGCGCGGCGGCTCGGACCTGACCGCCACGCTGCTCGCGCGCGTGTTCGCGGCCCGCGAAGTATCGCTCTGGAAGGACGTGCCGGGACTGCTCACGGCGGACCCCCGCATCGTGCCCGATGCGCGTGTCGTGCCACAGGTGCATCTGCGCGAGGCGGCGGAGCTCGCCTACTACGGCGCCAAGGTGCTGCACCCGCGCGCGCTCGTCCCGCTGATCAAGCAGAATGTCGCGATCCGCATCCGCCCGTTCGCCGACCCGGCGTCCCTCGGCACCGAGATCTCGCGGCGCCGTACGCTCGAGCAGTATCCCGTGAAAGCCCTTTCGGCCATTCCGCGGCAGGCGCTGCTCACGGTCACGGGCAGCGGGATGCTGGGCGTCCCCGGCATCGCGGCCCGCACCTTCGCGGCGGTGCACCACGAAGGGATCTCGGTGTCGCTCATCACGCAAGCCTCGTCCGAGCACTCGATCTGTTTCAGCGTGCCGGAGGAGAGCGCCCAGCGCGCGCGCCGGAGCCTGGAGGAGACCTTCCAGCGGGAAATCGCGCGGCAGGAGATCGACGGCGTCGAGGCGCGAACCGGCCTCGCGACGCTCGTGGTGGTCGGGCTCGGCATGGCGGAGACGCCGGGTGTCGCCGCCCGGGTGTTCTCCGCCCTGGCCGAGGCCGGGATCAACGTGATCGCGACGGCGCAGGGGTCGTCGGAGCTGAACCTGTCGCTCGTCGTGGACGGGAAGGAAGCGCCGCGTGCGCAGCGCGTGGTGCATGCGGCGTTTCAGCTCTCGAAGATCGGCGGTGGCGCGGTGGCACACCCCGAGCGCAGCGACGTCGTGCTGTTGGGCTTTGGGCAGATCGGTCGGGCGCTCGCCCCCATGATCGCGAAGGTGAAACGGGAGGGGCTCAAGTTGCGCATCGTGGGACTAATCGACTCGAGTGGCCTCGTGTTCGACGCGGACGGCTTCTCGCCACGGCGACTCGCCGCGTTGGGGACGGCGAAAGCCAAGGGCGCGCCGCTCGCGAAGGCGGCGGGCGGACGCCGGGCCAGCACCACCGAAGCCGTCGCGTTCGTGTCCCGCCACGCCCTTACCAATCCGATCCTCGTGGACGTGACCGCCGACGAGACCACCGACACGCTCACGACGGCGCTCGGCGCCGGGATGCACGTGGTGCTCGCCAACAAGCGCCCCGTCACCACCGACAAACGGAAGTACGATGCGCTCCGGGCCGCCGCCCAGGCGCACGGGCGCCGGCTGCTGCTCGAGGCAACGGTGGGCGCCGGTCTGCCGATCATCGATACCTACCAGAAGCTCGTGGAATCCGGCGATCGCGTCTCGAAGATCGAGGGGTGCCCGTCGGGCACGCTCGGCTATCTGTTCGGGGAGCTGGGCCGCGGCGCCGCATTCTCGGAGGCCCTCGAGGGGGCGATCGCGAAGGGGTATCCCGAGCCCGATCCCCGCGACGACCTGTCCGGCATGGATGTGGCGCGCAAGGCACTGATCCTCGGACGGCTACTCGGGTTTTCCGGCGAGCTCGACGACATCGCGGTCGAGTCGCTGGTGCCCGAGGGCGCGGAGCGGCTCCGGCTCGACCGGTTCCTCGCGTCGCTCCGGCAGTTCGATGCGGCGTGGGCAAAGCGCGTCGCGGCGGCGCGGGCGCGCGGCGGGGTGCTGCGCTACCGCGCGATCGTGACGCGACGCCGCATCCGCGTCGGCCTCGTTGTGGTCGCAGCGTCGAATCCGATGGCCTCGCTCAACGGGACGGACAACCAGTTTATCTTCACGACCATGCGCTACAAAAAGAATCCGCTGGTGATCACGGGGCCCGGCGCCGGGCCGGCGGTGACGGCGGGAGGCATCCTGAACGATGTGCTGAAGCTCGCCGGCGCATGAGCGCCTCCCCCTCGCCCTCCGCCACCTGGCAGGTGTGCGCGAGCTGCGGCAGTGAAATCCCCGAGACCGATCCCCACCCGCGATGCCCGCACTGCCGCGGGCTGCTGGAGGTGCGTCATCGGGCGCCGGCCCAGGGCGGGAACGCGCTCCGGGCGACATTCGACGCGCGCTGGGGCGTACGGCGCGGCCCCCTCGCCTCGGGCGTGTGGCGCTACGGCGAAGCCGTCCTCCCGACGGCAGGCGATCACATCCTCTCCTATCCCGAGGGCAACACGCCGCTGCTCGCGAGCGCCGCGGTCGCGCGCTGGGCCGGCGCGCCCGAACTGCTGCTCAAGCACGAAGGCCAGAACCCCACGGGATCGTTCAAGGACCGCGGCATGACCGTCGGAGTGACGCAGGCGCGGCGTGTGCGAGCGCGCGCAGTGGCATGCGCGTCCACTGGAAACACGGCGGCGGCGCTCGCCGCGTATGCCGCGCTCGCAGCGCTGCCGGCCCTGGTCCTGGTGCCGAAGGGGCAGGTCGCGCTGGGGAAGCTGACCCAGGCGCTCGCGTATGGAGCCCGCACCCTGCTGGTCCGCGGCAACTTCGACGACTGCCTCGAGCTCGCCGACCAGGCGAGCGAGCGGCTGGGGGTCTATCTCCTGAACTCGGTGAATCCGTTCCGGCTCGAAGGCCAGAAAACCATCGTGCTCGAGCTGCTGCAGCAGCTCGGCTGGGAGCCGCCGGACTGGATCGTGTTGCCCGCGGGCAACCTCGGCAACACGGCGGCGTTCGGGAAGGCGCTCGAAGAAGCACGAGCGTGGGGGCTGACCGAGCGGACGCCGCGACTCGCCGCTGTTCAGGCGGAGGACGCGGCACCGTTCGCGCAGGGCTTCCAGGAGGGATTCGCCCAGCGGCGCCGGGTGCAGCCACACACGCTGGCCACGGCGATCAACATCGGCAACCCGGTCTCATACGAGCGCGCCGCGCGCGCCATTCGCGACACGAACGGTGTCGTCACCACGGTGAGCGACGACGAGATCCTCGAGGCGAAGGCGGTGGTAGACGGCGCCGGGATCGGGTGCGAGCCGGCGAGCGCGGCAGCACCGGCCGGGGTGCGGCGGCTGATCCGCGAGGGCGTGATCCGCCCGAGCGACCGGGTGGTCGCCGTGCTCACCGGACATGTGCTGAAGGATCCGGAGATCGTGACCCGCTATCATCAGGAGCTCGAGCCGCGGCCGGCCCGGGCCAACCGGCCGATCGAGATCGAGGCGCGTCTTACGGAAGTGGAGCGGGTGATGGGCGGCTGAGGCCGCCCGGTCAGAATTGGGCGAGGTACTCCTCGTCCCAGGCGACGTCGAACTCCCCCCGACAGCGCCGGCACGTGAGACGGCGCGGACGGCCAAGCAGGGCCGAGCGCTCACGGCAGCTCGGGCACACGCCGTAGTTTGGTCCCCACTCGGCCGGCAGCTCGTCGGCCCCATCCGGGCGCGGCACGACAGACCACCGCGTGGGCGGCCGCGAGACGACCTCAACCAGATAATGGGGGATTTTGAGCGGTTTACGGTTTACGTCCAGGATGGCTTCGAGCGTCGCGAGCCCCGCGACGCGGTACCACGCGCCGCGGCGCAGCGCGCAGTTCACGTCCACCTGGAGACGACCCCATTGCATTTTGGGCACGGCCGAAGATACGGGGGGAGCCGCCCGGCGAGCGTGATGTAGACCACACGCGGTTCGGCAAGTTGTCTCAGGGATCTGCGTGGTGCTGCATCATCCTATCCGCCATCACGGCGGCGTTGCCCGCCCGGATTGTGGCCGCCAAGTCCTGTTGGTACAGCGTATCGCGGGTATCGACCGGGGGCCACTCCTCCCCGCGGTCAGGCACGAACAATCCGGCCACCGCCCCCATGCCGCCATCGCGGATGTATCGCCCCGTCCGGTTCTCGTACACGGCCGTCAGCCGGTAACGGTGGGCGGGGACGACGTGCACGCCGATCCGGCGCCAGTTGTAGAAGCGGGCGAGCGGGAACGAGAGGACACGCCCGGCGGCGTCGGTGACCGGGGCGCCGCGCCACAGCACGGTCCCGGTCGTCACGTCCGTCAGCTCGAGGCTGACGCCGTAATCGTGCATGTGACCTCCCAGGCCGAGGATGGTGCCCGGGATCGCCGGACTGCCTTCCCAGAAGCGCTCCGTGTGGCCGGGGGGGAGATCGAACGCCTTGCTCCCTGTTGGTGGGCGACCCAGCGGATACTGCACGTCGATGGCCCAGGGGTAGGTGCGGTAGAGCGGCCAAGGCCTGCCGCCCGGAACGTAGCGCAGGACGAGCCGTACGTGCACGCGGTGATACGCCACGTCGGAGGTGTTGGCGAGCATGGCGCCGGCGATGAGCCGCTGGCCGCGCACCAGCGGCAGTCCGAAGAGCAGCCGCGGGACCGTGATCGTCGGCGTCTCCCTGCTCGCGGCGAACAGATGGAGCCCGATTGGCAGGAACAGTTCCCGGTGGTCCGGATCGCTGAGGTTGAAATGATGCAGCAGCTCGTGCGGCAGGTGCCGCCCCGAGTCGTCCAACACTTCCACGTGTGAGCTGTGGAGCGACGCGTTCACGGGCACGAGGACCTGACAGAGCGGGAGCCCGACCATCGCCTCGCCGCCATGGCCGGCCGCCGGCACCTCCACCGGGGGCAGCTCGATCACGAGCCGATGGGCGTCGGCGTCCACCAGCACGGTCGCCCGGGGTAGCGTTTCGGGACCGGGGCGCCCGACGAGCAGTCCGACGAGGAAGAGAACGGCCTGCATGCCGACGGCTCCAGGAGGTAGAGAGGGACAACATACCGGCCGACGGGGATTTTTGCGACGGGTCCGACGCCCATTGCCAGAGTCTCGGTTCCGGGCCTTTCTTGTAGGCGACCGACCATGGACACTCAAGCCCTCGAGGCCCGGCTCCGGGAAGCCAACAAGCTGGAAGCGCTGGCGCGGTTCGCGCGCGGCGTGGCGCACGACTTCAACAACATCTTTACGGCCGTCACGGCCAACTGTGATCTTCTGCTGGAAGACATCACGCCAGACGACCCGCGCCGACCCGAAGTTGTGGCGATCCGCGAAGCCGTCGAGCGTGCCACCGATCTCACCCGCCGCCTGTTCAAGCTTGGCGCCGTGCAGCTGCTCGAGTCGGAGCTCGTCGACCTGAACGACCTCGTACGCGCGACGGACCAGGAGCTGGCGGCGCTCGCCGGCGACCGCATCGGGGTGGCGACGGCGCTGGAGCCGCGCTTCAGCCCCATCACCGCCGACCCGCGCGAGCTCAAGCAAGTCTTGCTGAATCTGGTGCTCAACGCACGCGACGCCATGCCCGATGGCGGCCAGATCACCATCGAGACCGCGAACGTGGTGCTGGACGAGATCTACGCCGCCGACCATCGCCTCATGCCCCAGGGTCATTACGCCCTCCTGGCGATCACGGACACCGGGACGGGGATGGACGCCGAGGCTCGATCGCATCTGTTCGAGCCGTATTTCACCACGCGAGATCGCAGCGCCCGCAGCGGGCTCGGTCTCGCAACCGTGTACGGGGTGGTGAAACGGAGTGGCGGATTCGTGTGGGTATACAGCGAGCCGGGACTCGGCACGAGCGTGAAGATCTATCTCCCGTTGCCGCGTCCCGGCCCCACGCCGGTGCTCCCGACGCCGGTACCGATCGTCTCGCTCCGGGGCACGGAGACGATCCTCCTCGTCGAGGACGAAGAATCGGTGCGGACCGTGGCGCGGCACGTGCTCCAGCGGCACGGCTACGCGGTGATCGAGACCGCCCGCCCCGAAGATGCCCTGGCGCTGGCCGACGGCACGCAGGCGGTGGACCTGCTGCTCACCGACATCGTGATGCCGGGCGTCGGAGGGCGGGCGCTCGCGGCCCAGTTCACCGCCCGACGGCCCGGGACCCGCGTGCTGTTCATGTCGGGCTACCCGGCGGCAGCGATCGGACGGCATCAGATGCTCGAGCGGGGGCTCGCGTTTCTACAAAAGCCGTTCAGCGCCGCGGCGCTGGCGGAGAAGGTCCGGGAGGTGCTGGGGTAGCGGCGGTGGAGAGTGGCGGCGCCGCGGGGAGTGGCCGAGGACCCACAATCCGATCTCCGTTCCTCATGACCGAGCGAAGACGGGGGCACGGCTCACTCCCCGCGAGCCGACCAGCTCTAGTGCAAGGGTAGTGCCACGGGTCGGAGCCGATAATAGTGCAGATCGCGCGATCGACTGAGGCAGGTTCCGAGCAGCCGTGTCGCTGACGTGCGACACAACCGGCGAGCCGTGGCGGGAGCGTGTAGGAATCGAACCTACCGAGGTCCATACGGACCCCAGCTGGTTTTGAAGACCAGTCGGACCACCAGGCCCGATCCGCCCCCGTGCACTGCCGCCCTCCGGCCCGGCCCTCTTCTGAGGCAGGGTTCAGTCCGGCGTGACGCCGGTCACTTGCCTCCCGCGCCGGGTCCACCCATTGTGCATCGCGATGAACGCCGCCCCGCGCACCGTCCTGGTCGTCGACGACGACGCCGTGCTGCGAAGCTCGCTCGATAGCGTCCTCACCACCCTCGGCTACCGGATCCTGAGCACGGGCAGCCCGGACGCGGCGTATCAACTGCTCGCAAGCGAATCGGCCTTCGCGGTTCTGCTCGACGTGCGCCTGCCCACCATGTCGGGACTCTCGCTTTACCTGGCGACGACCCACCGCTGGCCGGGACTGCGGGGCCGGGTCGCCTTGATGACGGCGGACGCCGACGCGCCCGACGTGCGCGCGTGGACGAAGCGGAACCCCTGCACCGTTATCCGCAAGCCGTTCAGCTTCCGGGAGATCACCGGCTGGCTCGATGACGTGGCCCGCCAGCTCGAGGACACCGCCTCGGCGGGGTAGTCGCTACCGGGCCTGGGCGACGGCGACCGACACGGTCGCCCCGGCAATCGATAAGTCCGCCTGACCCGCTGCGACCGGTTTGAACGTCGCCGTCGCCGCACCGCCATCCGATTCGACGCTGATCATTTTCAAAAGCTGCGACTGCAGGTTGAACCGAGTGCGCATCTTCTGAATCATGCGCGCCAGATCCGTCGTTGCCACGGGGTTGCCGTACGCGTCCAGCGCGGAGACCCGCAGCACGAAGGTAACGCCGAGGGTCACGACCATGGTGCCGCCGTCGACCCGATTCCCGTCGCGCTCGATGATCACGCTGGCGGGAGCCGCCGGGTCCACCGACAACGCCGCCTGCCTTTGAAGCGAGTCGATCGTGGCGGTCACGAGGGCCGGGCCGGCCTGCTTGCCGAGGGTCACCTCTACACGGGCGAGGCCGGCCGAGTCGGTGACGACGCTGTCGGTCACGACCTCGGCGTTCACCGCGCGGAACATGACAACCTTCCCCACCAGCGGCCGGCCGAGCATCGAGCGCGCCTGGAACACCAGGGGCTCGCTCAGCCGGGTCCGCGCGATGCCCCGTTGCCCCACCCCCGAGACGAAGCCCGTGGCCGCGGGCGCCGGCATGTCGATCCGCACCACGTCCACCGACCCGAGCGGCTGACCTCGCGCCCGGATCGTGAGCTTCCCGCCGTGGCGCACCGCAGCCCGCTCGATGACGAACGTGGCACGTCCGATCGAATCCGTGGAGCGCGCGTCGGCGGACACGCCCATATCCGGACTGTCCGGTTGCAGCGCGACGACTTCCCCGGGCACGGGGTTCCCCAATGAGTCGCGCACCGTCACCAGCAGCGAGATGGGCCCACGCTCTCCCGCCCGCAGGTCCACGCGGCCGGGCTGGACCGCGGCGACGGCCGGCCCCGAGGGACCGACGACCAGCTCGAGCGGTGGGGTTCCGGCGATGGACGCGCCGGAGCCGGTGATGAGCTCGAACGCGTAAGTAGCGGGGAGCCGGCCCACCGGAAAACGGAACACCGCAACGCCGCTCGCATCGGTCGTGGCGTGCACGTCCTGCGAGGGTCCACCGGGAATGCGCGAGGTGCCGCGGAGCACCAGCGGCGCACCGGGCTGCGGAAGCTCGCCCCGCCTCACCTGCACCCGCGCCACGGCTTCGCCACCCACGGTGACGCCGAGCCGAGCCGGTAGTAACACGGCGGCGAGGGGTAGCACGGGTGCGGCACGCGGCGCCGCGGGCGTCGTCGCGCAGCCACCGATGCTGCTGACCACTTCCGAGTCCGCGCCGAAATCGCGCAGATCCGCCCAATCCCGCGGCGTGGGTCGAAAGGCGACACAGTTACGCCGGATCAGATCCGCGACCTCCCTCCTCGAGATCAGCGGGTTCGAGAGCAGGCGAATCACGTCCGTCTTGCGAAGCGGCTGCGATCCCTGCGTCGCCCCGGGGCATGGCACCGCGCTCGCCAGGAGAGCGAGCAGGGCGACGGGGCGCATCACGGTCGAGGGCAAGCCGAGCGCTCGAACCGCCGCTCGACTCCGTCGACATCGGAATAAAGCGATCGGTCCCGAGCGCTGCGGGCCGCGTCGAACGCCACCCCGCTGTCCTTCCGCACGCTGTTATAGGTCGTCCAACGCTCCTCGACCACGACCAGCCCGCGCGCCAGCTCGGGACAATGCATCTGACGGGTGGCGAACAGCTGGGCCCGCAGATCGAACGCGGCGATCGCCAGGGCGAGTGTGTCGGCGGCCTGGTCCAGGCGGTCCAGCGGGGTGACCGCCAGGGCGGCGGGCGTGCCCGGGGACGAACCAGTCGACGCCGGCGATGCCAAGGCCGCGTATAGCCGAAACAGACCGGCGACGAGCAGGACGGCTGCCGCGGCGTACGCGACCCACCGCGCGATTCGTCCTACGAGAGCGCTCGACGGCCAGCCTCCGCTGTCGTCGGCGCCGCCGTCGAATTGGTCGGGCAGGAGCACCTCCGGCAGGGCTGCCGACGTCGCGCGTCGGAGATCAGCGGAAGGGGGCGGTGTCTGCGCGAAGGCGGGCGCCGCGGACGTGATGGGGACAGGTAGCGCAGCGGGCGGAACGAGCGCCGTCTCTTCGGTGCGGTAGTTGTCCCAGCGCAAACGCGTTGGCTTGCTGCCGTCCGTTCGGAAGGATGCGGGCTCGACCAGCTCGTAGAAGGGCAAGCACTCCTGCGCCCAGTCGGGACTCGCGGAGCGGCGCAACACGCCACCGATCGTGGTGTCGCCCGCACCCACCACCACCGCGAGCTGCCAGGGCTGGCCGAACAGGGCGGTGTGCGTCTCCGCCTCCGCCGGAGCGAGCCCGGTCTCGGCGGACCAGCGACCGCGGTACCAGCCGACCAGCTGATCGCCCGTGCGGTGCACCACGTCCTGCGCCACGACCCACCCTTGCATCAGCGCGGCCTTGGCATCGTCGCCGATCACGCCCGGAAGACGAATCGTGGACTCCACTACGACGTAGGGGAGGCCCGTTTCCGGCGCGCGGTACGGGCTCCCGGCGAGGAGCCCGAAGCACGTTTCGCGCGTCGCCGCACAGTGATCGTGCACGGCGGCCAGCGCTCGCTGCGTGATGAAAACGGGAATGAGCCCGGCGTCCTGCTCCGGCGGAGCCTCGATCGGTTTCCACAGGATGGAAGCGGCGATCGGCATCGGCCGAACGTCGTAGCCGGGGTCGTCCGGCTGGCGACCCCCGTCGGCCGGGGCGGGCTCCGCCCCACCGGGGATGCGGAATCGCGCCACCCTGCCCTGCACTCCGACCTTCACTCGCTTCCACATACGCCTAGACGACCGTCAAGTCCACCCGTGTTGAAATACTCCGCGTCGGTCACTGCGTCAACCGGTCCGACGCGTACGCCTGCATCATCCGATACCAGAACTCGAGCGCTTCGTAAAAGCTCTGCACGCGGAGTCGCTCATCCCGCCCGTGGGCGCGCACGTCATTCTGCTCTTCGAACACGGCCGAGACTCCGTAGGTGGGGATTCCCGCGTTACGGAGGAACAACCCGTCGGTCGCGCCCGCCTCCATCACAGGCACGATCGGCACATTGGGGAACTGCTCCGCGACCAGCCGCTCGATGGGGCCCATGATCGCTGGCGTGAGGCGCGAGGGCGGGCTCGGGATGGGCGCGTACACCGTCCGGAGGGCAATCCGGTCGTCGCCGGCGAGCCGTTCGAGCGTGGCGGCGACCTCCGCAGCGGGTTCCCCCGGAAGGATCCGGCAGTTCACCGTCGCCCGGGCCGATTGGGGGAGCGCGTTCTCGGCGTGCCCCGCCTCCATCATGGTCGCCACGCAGGTGGTGCGCAGCTTGGAATTGTAGAAGGGCACCGCCGACAGATGCGCCACGGCGGAGCTGTCCGGCGGGTCTTTCAGGACGCCGCGCATATCTTCAGCGAGGGCACCCGTCTCGAGCGCGGCGGAGCGCTCGAAGAATCCGCGGGACACCTCGTTGAGCTTGACTGGGAACTGATACGCGGCGAGCCGCCCGAGCACCGGGGCGAGTCGGTAGACAGGATTGTCCGCGGGGCGCGGGAGGGAGCTGTGCCCCCCCTTGTCCGTGGCTTCCAACGCGTACGTCGCATAGACCTTCTCGCTCGCTTGCACGGCGAACATGACGCGGCGATCGTCGCGCAGCACGCCGCCGCCGGCGTCGGTGTTCAGAGCGAACTCGGCGTCGATCAAGTCGCGATGCTTGTTCACGAGCCACGCGATGCAGCTCCCCGCCGTCTCTTCGTCGCCGGTCAGCACCATGATCAGGTCGCGCCGCGGCTTGAACCTCGCCCGCCTGAGCCGGATGAAGTCCGCGACCAGGATCGCGTCCCCCACTTTATCGTCGGTCGTGCCGCGGCCGTAGAAGTAGCCGTCCTTCTCGAGAAAGGTGAACGGATCGACCGACCAGTCCGCGCGGCGGGCCGGCACGACGTCCAGATGCGCGAAGCCGATAATGGGGCGGCCACCCGTTCCCGTGCCGCGATAGCGCGCCACGAGGTTGCCGTGCTTTGCATCGGGACCGATCAGCACACGAACGTCCGCCGCGGGAAATCCCGCTGCGACGAGCCGCCGCGCCATGGCGCGTGCCGCGCGCGGCGTGTTGCCCAGCGAGTCCGTCGTGTTGATCTCGACCAGCTCCCGGAGAATGGCGCGCGCCAGTGCGCGATCGGCGGACGGCGTCTCGGTCTGGGCGACCGCGCTGCCGGCGAAGCAGAAGATCAGCGCTCCCGCGATCACCACGGCGAGGCGACTCACCCGACCTTCGCGATCGCGTCCATCTCCACCCGCACCGCCTTGGGCAGCGCCGCCGCCTGGACGGTGGAGCGTGCCGGCTTGTGAGTCTGAAAGTACCTCGCATACACCTCGTTCATGGCCGGAAAATCAGCCATGTCGACGAGATACACGGTGGTCTTCACGACCAGCTCGAGCCCGGAGCCCGCCGCCGTGAGGATGGCCGCGAGGTTCTTGAGCACCTGCTCGGCCTGCTCCGGAGTGGTCTTGCCCACGATTCCGCCGGTCTTTGGGTCGAGCGCAATCTGCCCCGCCGTATACACCATCCCGTCCACTACCACCGCCTGGCTGTAGGGGCCAATCGCCTGCGGGGCGCCCTCGGTCACCACGATCCCCAGGGCTTTGCGTGCCATTAGAACAGTCCCTCGATCGTGCCGTCCGGGTGCACACGGATCCGTTCAGCCGCGGGCGCCTTGGACAGGCCCGGCATAGTCATGATATCGCCCGCGAGGGCCACAACGAACCCCGCGCCCGCCGCAGGCAGAATGTCGCGGACCTGGAGCGTGAACCCGCTCGGGGCACCGAGCTTGGTCGGGTCATCCGAGAAGGAGTATTGCGTCTTCGCCATGCACACCGGTGTCTCGCCCAGCCCCATCGCCGGCAGCTGCTCGAGCGCCCGCTCCGCCGCGGGAGCAAACGCCACGCCCCCGGCCCCGTAGATCTCCTTCGCGATGGTCTCGATCTTTTCCCGGATCGGCCGTTGCTCGTCGTACAGGGGCTTGAAGCGGGCCGTGCGGCCGTCCAGCAGCTTGAGGACCGCTTCGGCCACCGCGACGCCTCCCTCCCCACCCTTCTCCCACACCTCGCACAGCTCCACGCCCACGCCCTCCGCGGCGCATTCGACCCGCAGCGCCTCGAGCTCGGCCTCGGTGTCCGTGATAAACCGATTGAGCGCCACGACGACCGGGACTCCGAACTTCTTCACGTTCTTGATGTGGCGGCGCACGTTCGCGGCGCCGCGCCGCACGGCGTCCACGTCGGCCTTGCCGAGGGCATCCTTCTTGACGCCGCCGTGCATCTTGAGCGCCCGCACGGTGGCGACGACGATCGCCGCTTCCGGATTCAGACCCGCCATGCGGCACTTGATATCGAAGAACTTTTCGGCTCCGAGGTCGGCCCCGAACCCCGCCTCGGTGAGCACGACGTCGCACAGCGTGAGGGCGAGCCTGGTCGCCACGACGGAATTGCACCCGTGGGCGATGTTTCCGAACGGGCCGCAATGAATGAACGCGGGACCGCCTTCGAGCGTCTGGACGAGGTTGGGGTTGATCGCGTCCTTGAGCAGCAGGGTCATCGCGCCCTGGGCCTTCAGGTCGCTCGCGCGCACGGGCTGCTTATCGGACGTGAGGCCCACGATGATGCGCGCGAGACGCTGCTCCAGGTCCTCGAGGCCGGTGGCCAGCGCCATGATGGCCATGATTTCCGAGCCGGGGATGATGACGAAGCGCTCCTCGCGCGTGGGCCCGGCGTTGAGCCCTCCCAATCCCACGATGATGCTGCGCAGGGCGCGGTCGTTCATGTCGATGGTGCGGGGCCAGGTGATGCGGCGCGTGTCGAGGCGGAGCGCATTGCCGTGGTGCAGATGTGCGTCCAGCATGGCCGACAGCAGGTTATGCGCGCTCGCGATGGCGTGGAAGTCGCCCGTGAAGTGCAGGTTGATGTCCTCCATCGGCACCACCTGGGCGTAGCCGCCGCCCGCGGCTCCCCCCTTCACCCCGAAGACCGGCCCGAGCGAGGGCTCGCGGATGCAGAGCGCGGCATTCGTTCCGATCTTCCGCAACGCCTGCGTCACGCCGACGGTCACCGTGGACTTGCCCTCACCCGCCGGCGTCGGGTTGATCCCGGTGACCAGCACCAGCCGTCCCTTGAGCTTGCGGCGCGCCAGGGCGGAGAGACGCACCTTCGCCTTGTACTTGCCGTACAGCTCGACCTCCTCCTCGTCGAGCCCCAGTTCGGCGGCAATGTCTGCCACCGGGCGTAGCTCAGCCGCCTGCGCGATGGCGATGTCGGTGGGTACCTTGACCGTCGTGGTCACGAATGCTCTCGGCTAGAGGGTCGTGTAGAGCCGCGCCCCGAAAAGCCGGCGCGCGTTGTCCGTCGTGCGTTGACCGATGCTGTCAAGCGACTCCCCTCGGGCCCGCGCGAGCGCCTCGGCGACCGCGCGCACGAAGGCCGGCTCGTTGCGCTTGCCGCGGTGGGGAACGGGAGCAAGATACGGGCCGTCGGTCTCCACGAGCAGCCGGTCGGGCGGACAGGCCGCGAGGCGATCGGTCATCGTCCAGTTCTTGAACGTGATCATCCCGCTGAAGGAAAAGTACGCGGCGATCGCCAACCCCGCCTCGAACACGCCGGGACCCGAGCTGAACGAGTGAAGCACGACCGTCGTCTCCACATCCCGGAGCATCGCCACCATGTCGTCGTCTGCCTCGCGCGCGTGCACCACGACCGGTTTCCGAACCTCGGCGGCGAGCTTGAGCTGGGCCTCGAAGGCGTCACGCTGCGCGTCCCGCGGCGAATGGTCGTAATGGTAATCGAGCCCCGTTTCGCCGAGGGCCACCACTTCGGGTAGGGCGAGCAAATCTCTCAGGCGGGCCGCGGCGGCCGGCGACCAGTGCCGCGCCTCATGAGGGTGGACGCCGGCGGTGGCGGAAAGGCCGGGACGCGACCGGGCGAGCCCGACCGCCCGCTCGCTCTCCGGCAGCGTGGCACCGATGACCACGACGTGTCCGACGTCGGCGTCCCGCGCGCGGGCCAGGACCGCCTCGCGGTCGGGGTCGAACGCCGCATCGCCGAGATGGCAGTGGGCGTCGACCAGCCCCGGTCCAGCCCCCCGCATCGAGATCGCCTCAGCCACGCCGATCGCTTAGGAGCTGGAACGGGGCCAGCACGTCACACGGCCGCTTTGGAGCGGACTTCGGAGCCACCCCCCGGCGACGGGGGTGGGGTGAGGGGAACGGACCCCGTGGGACGCAACGCCCGGGCACCCCGCGCGTCCTCGCCGGGCCAGCGCTTCTCGATGTACATGAGGAGCGGCGCCGCAATGTAGATCGACGAGAAGGTCCCTGTGAAGATCGCGAAGGTCATCACCAGCGCGAAGGGTCGCAGCACCTCGCCCGCCAGGAAGACGAGCGCGATCGTCGTCGCCATCGTTGTCCCGTGCGTCAGCACGGAGCGCGGCAGCGTCTCGTTGATCGACAGGTTCAGGATCTCGTACAGGTTCTGGCGCCGGAACTTGCGCAGGTTCTCGCGCACCCGGTCGAAGATGATGATCGTGTCGTTCAAGGAGTAGCCGACCATGGTCAAGACCGCGCCCACGACCACGAGACTCACCTCGAGGTCGAGATAGCGGATGAACGCGATGGTGGTGAGAATGTCGTGGAAGGTCGCGAGCACGGCGGCGAGGCCGAAGCGCCACTCGAAACGGACCGCGAGATAGACGAGGGTGACGATGAACGAGAAGAAGATCGCCAGGAACGCTTTGCCCTGGAGCTCGCGCCCCACCTTCGGGCCGACCGCCTCGGTGCGCAGGATCTTGTAGTGGTCGGGTGTCGGGCCCAGGGAGCGCGCCAGCGCGGAGTCCACCGCCGCCGCGGTCGTTTCGGTGGAGCCTGCAACCAGGGCGTCCGCCCGCCCGAGGCGCGCCCGGATCACGTATTCGTTGATCGCCCCGAACTGCTGAATCTCCGCGTCGCGAATGCCGGCCGCATCGAGCGCGCCGCGGATGCGCTCGGGGCCGACGGGTTCGGCCGTCTGCACCTGGATCAGCGTGCCGCCCGTGAACTCGATCGAGTAGTTCAAGCCGCGCACGAGGAACAGCGCGAATCCGGGAATGATGATCGCCGCAGTGAGCCCGTAGGCCCAGCGGCGCCACTTGATGAAGTCGTAATTGGCGTTGGCGAAGAGTCGGATCATCTCAGACGCTCAAGGTGGCCATGTCCGGCCGACGGTCCAGCCAGATCATGTAGAAGGTGCGAACCACGAAGATGGCCGTGATCATGGACGCGGCGATGCCGATGATCAGGGTGATCGCAAAGCCCTGCACCGGGCCGGTCCCGACCAGATACAGAATGAAGGCGGTGAGCGCGGTGCTCACGTTGGAGTCGACGATGGCGCTCATGGCATGCAAGAAGCCCTCGTCCACGGCGGTCCGCACCAGCTTGCCGTGCTGCAACTCCTCGCGGATGCGCTCGAAGATCAGCACGTTCGCGTCGACCGCGATGCCGACCGACAGCACGAGTCCGGCGAGCCCGGGCAGCGTGAGGGTGAACCCGAACCCCGCGAGCCCGGCGAGCGTGAAGACGACGTACAGGGCCAACGCAGCCACGGACAGCACGCCCGACAGCCGGTAGTAGGTCACCATGATCAGCACGACGAGGGCGACGCCGACGATTCCGGCGCGGATACCGTCCCGGATCGAGTCCTGGCCGAGCGACGGGCCGATGGTGCGCTCTTCGATGATCGTGAGCGGGGCGGGGAGCGCCCCCGCCTTGAGCACCAGCGCCAGGTCCTGGGCGTCCTGCAGCGGCTTTGCGCCCAGCTCGATCTGTCCGCGCTGCCCGATCTGGCTTTTGATGACCGGCGGCTGCCCCTGCACCCGGCCGTCGAGGATGATCGCCATATAGTCGTTCACGTGGCGGCCGGTCTCGCGCTCGAAGATGCGCCCCCCGCGCCGCGACAGCACGAAGTTCACCACCGACTGGTTGGTGAGCGGGTCGCGTGTGGCCTTCGCGTCCTGGAGGTATTCACCCGTGATGATCGGCTTGTCCTCCCCGGCGTACAGCGTGCGGTAGCTGCGGCCGGCACGCGACAACACCTCGGTCCCCCACTTGAGCTCGATCCCGCGCGGAATGAGCCGCTGCACGTCGGGGCGCGCCAGCAGGCTTTCGGCCACCGGCACCTGCTCTTCCGGTACGAGATACTCGCCGGGCAGCTGACCCTGAAAGAGGAGCGAGGACAGGGGACCGGGGGCATTCAGGTCGGTCGTGTCCTTCGCCGCCGCCTTGCCCTTCGGCGGTTTGGGCGTCTTGCCCTTTGGTTTCCCGGTGTCCGTACCGAACAACTGGGTGACGCTGGCCGCCGGCGCCCCTTGCCCGGACGTCCTCACCCCGGCCCGCTGCAGCGCCTTGTCGATCGCGGGCAGGGCGTCGCGGAACAGGTTCTTCATATCGGTGATACGGAACTCGAGGAACGCGGTGCGCTGGATGATGCTCTTGGCGCGGGCCGGGTCTTTTTCACCCGCCAGCTCCACGATGAGGCGGCAGCGCCCCTGGATCTGCACGACCGGCTCGCTCGTGCCGAATTCATCGATCCGCGTCCGCACCACCTTCTCGGCCCGCTGGATGGCGTCGGCGCAGTCGGGCACGGGACCCTTCGACGGATCCACCTCGAGGGCCAGATGAATCCCTCCCTGTAGATCGAGCCCGAGGTTGATCGGCACGCGGCGGATGGTGGTGTCCTTCATACGACCGGTCGTCGCGTCGCGCACCCGCTGGGTGACGTTGGTGGGAATCAGTTGCCACACCGCGAGCGCCAGCATCGCGCCGATGGCGAGGAGTCGTGAGCGGATCGTGCGCATTCGAGTCTCTACCCTTTGAGGATCGCACGCGCCGCGATCGCGTCGCGCTCGATCTGGTCGACCAGCGCCTGGCGCGACGGGAAGGTCCGGGTATCCCGCAGTCGTCGCACCCACTCCACCGTCACCGTCGCTCCGTACAGATCGCCCGCGAAGTCGAACAGGTGAGCCTCGAGGCCGCGTGCGTCCACCCCGAACGTGGGCCGGGGGCCCTGGTTCATCATGCCGCCATACCGCGTTCCGTCGATCCCGACGCGCACGGCGTACACGCCGTCCGGCGGCAGCAGCTTGCGCGGATCGGGCGGCGTGAGGTTGATCGTCGGCACCCCGATCGTCCGGCCCCGCCCCGCGCCCCGTTCGACCACACCCCGCAGGCTGTACGGCCGCCCCAGGCCGCGCTCGGCCGACGCGAGGTCCCCGTGCGCCACGGCGGTCCGGATCAGCGACGACGAGATCGGGTGCCCGTCATCCGTCACGGCCGCGACGACCTCCATGGCAAACCCGTCTTCCTCCGCGAGCCGCCGCACCATGTCCACATCGCCCGCGCGGCCGCGCCCGAACCCGTGGTCGTACCCCAGCACCAGCTCCTCCATCCCGAAGCGGGCGCGCAGCACACCGCGCACGAACTCTTCGGGAGCGAGCCGCGCCAGCTCCGGCGTGAACGCCACGACCTCCACCCGCCCGACGCCGACGCCCGCCGCCAGCACGCGCTTCTCGTCGGACAGTGTGAGCAGCCGGGGCGCGGCGCTCGGGTTCACGACCTCGAGCGGGTGCGGCTCGAACGTCACGAGCAGGCTGACGCGCGTCCCCGCCCGCCGCACGACTTCACGCAGCACGGCCTGGTGCCCGCGGTGAATGCCGTCGAACGTCCCGACGGTCGCGACCGTCCCTCCCCCCGTCACTGTGCCACGACCACGACCCGGGGCTTCAGCACCTCTCCCACACGCTCCGCCACCGCGACGAGCTGTCCGCTCCAGAACAGTGCGACGCTTCCCGTTTCCGGTGTCCCGTCTCCCGCCGGAACCGGGCGCCCGTGGACCACGGCGTCACGCCCCGCGTCGTCGAGCTCCCAAGCCGGCAGGTCACCCACGAGCTCCGCGGGATCCCGCAGCGACTGTGCGGTCAACCCCTCGGCCGGCACGGCATCGGCGAGCCGGAAGCGCCCGACCCGCGTCCGCGTGAGCGTCGCGAGGTGCGCCCCGCAGCCCAGGGCGGCTCCCACGTCGCGCGCCAGGCTTCGCAGGTACGTCCCGCCGCTCACCGTGGCGCGGAAGCCCAGGTCGGGGGGCGCGAAGCGCTCGAGCTCGAGCTCCGTCACCTCCACCCGCCGCGCTCGCAATGCCACGTCCTCGCCGCGGCGAGCCCGCCGGTAGGCGCGCTCGCCGGCCACCTTCACCGCCGAGTACGCGGGCGGCCGCTGGTCGTAGCCCCCGCGGAACGCTGCCAGTGCCTGTTCCACTCGCGCCCGATCCACGCCGCGCCACGCCTCCGAAGTGGCGACCGTCGCGCCGGTCGCATCGTCGGTGGCGGTCGTCGTACCCAGCCGGATCACGCCGTCGTACGCCTTGGCCCATCCCACCGCGAACGGCGCCAGCCGCGTGGCGCGGCCCGCGACGATCACGAGCAGTCCCGCCGCGAACGGATCGAGCGTCCCGAGGTGGCCCACCCGATCGATCCCCACGGCCCGACGCACAGTATCGACGACGTCGTGGGACGTGGGTCCGTTGGGGCCCCCCGGCTTCGCGACCAGCGCCACGCCGGAGATCAGCCCGCGCCCTCCTTGAGCCCGCGCAGCACCCGGTCGATCTGCTGGGCGTGATCCAGCCCGCGGTCGAGCTCGAAACGGATCTCCGGGGTCACTCGGAGGGGCAGCTCTCTGGCGAGCTGGGCACGGAGGAAGCGCGCGGCGCTCGTGAGACCCTCGAGCGATTTGAGCTTGTCCGCGTCGCTGCCCATCACGCTCACGCGCACGCGCGCGTGCGACAGATCGCCGGACACCTCGACGGCCGTGACCGTGACGAATCCGACGCGCGGGTCGCGCACGTTCCCGGTGAGGAACGCCGCCACCGTCTGGCGGATGGCCTCCGCCACGCGCTCCGGGCGGTGGGTCCTTGGTCGTCTCATATCAGAAGAAGCTCGCGCTCGTGTCGACGATGCGGGCGCCGTCGGCCGCTTCGATCAAGCGGTCCGCCTCCCGCAACACGCTCTCCGCGTGGCCCCGGTCGGTGGAGACCACGCACACCGTCAGCTCGGCGCGCTGCCACAGGTCGTGATGCGCCGTCTCCGCCGCCGACACGTTGAAGCGGTTGTGGAGGCGGTCCTTGAGGCTCTTCAGGACGTGGCGCTTGTCCTTGAGAGAGTGACACGCCGCAAGATGCAGCTCCCACGTCATGACCCCCACGATCACGCGGGCGTCAGCGAGCGCGCGACCTCCTCGATGCGGTACGCCTCGATCAGGTCGCCGACCTTCAGGTCGTTGAAATTCTCGACGCCGATCCCGCACTCGAACCCCTCGCGCACCTCGCGCACGTCGTCCTTGAAGCGCTTGAGCGAAGACAGCGTGCCGTCGTACACTTCGACCCCGTCGCGGACCACCCGGACCCGCGCCGTGCGCGGGATGACCCCCGAGCGGACGAAGCTCCCGGCGATCGTGCCCACTTTCGCGATCTTGAACAACTGGCGGACTTCCGCCTCGCCCAGGACCACTTCTTTCCGTTCCGGAGCGAGCAGGCCGGCCATCGCCGCCTTCACCTCTTCCACCGCTTCGTAGATGATGCGGTAGGTGCGGATCTCGACCTTCTCGCGCTCCGCCGAGGCGCGCGCGTTCGAGTCGGGCCGTACATGGAAGCCGATGATGATCGCATTTGAGGCCTTGGCGAGCAGCACGTCGGAGTCGGTGATCGCGCCCACGCCACGGTGAACGACCTCGACCTTGACCTCTGGCGTCGAGAGCTGGGCCAACGCGTCGGCCAGGGCTTCGGCCGGTCCGCCCTGATCGGCTTTGATGATGATCCGGAGGGCCGCCGCGCCGCCTTCCACCCGCTCGGCCATGAAATCCTCGAGCGTCTTCACGCGACCGGTGCGGCGGTGTTGCGCCTCGCGCTCGAGGCGCTGGCGCTTCTGCGCGATGTCGCGCGCCGCCGCCGCGTCCGTCATCACCTGGAACGTGTCGCCGGCCTCGGGGACGCCTTCGAAGCCCAGCACCTGTACCGGAGTGGACGGGCCCGCCGCCTCGACCGTCTGGCCGCGCTCGTCGTACATCGCGCGCACGCGCCCGTAGAACTGTCCGCAGATGAAGTCATCTCCGCCGCGCAGCGTGCCGTTCTGGACGAGGATCGTCGCGAGCGGGCCCTTGCCGGGGTCGAGCGTCGCCTCGAGCACCGTGCCCTGGGCCCGGCGGTCGGGGTTGGCCTTCAGATCGAGCAGCTCCGCCTGCAGCAGGATCTGGTCGAGCAGCTCCTGGACGTTTTTGCCCGTCTTGGCGGAGATCGGCGTGGCGAGGGTCGTCCCCCCGAACTCTTCGAGCACCACCCCGTGCGCCAGCAGGTCCTGCTTGACCTTCTGCACGTTGGCGGTGGGCAGGTCGATCTTGTTGATCGCCACGACCAGCGGGACGCCCGCGTTCTTGGCGTGCGAAATCGCTTCGATCGTTTGCGGCATGATCGCGTCGTCGGCGGCGACCACCAGGACCACGATGTCCGTCACCTGCGCGCCGCGGGCGCGCATGGCCGTGAAGGCTTCGTGGCCCGGCGTGTCCAGGAACGTGATCGAGCGCCCCTCTTTGAGCGTGACCTGATAGGCGCCGATGTGCTGCGTGATGCCGCCCGCCTCGCCCGCGACGACGTTGGCCTTCCGGACGTAGTCGAGGAGCGACGTCTTGCCATGGTCCACGTGGCCCATGACCGTGACCACGGGCGCGCGCGGCTTGAGATCGCCTGCTTCTTCCTTGGGTGGCTCCTCCGACGCGGCGAGGGCGTACTCCTCCTCGCGCATCGCCTGGAAGCCGAACGCCGAAGCGATCAGCTCGATCATGTCGAAATCGAGGCGCTGGTTGATCGTCACCATCTGCCCCAGCTCCTTGAAGGCGAACCCGACGATCTCCTTCGCCGGCACCTTCAGGATGTTCGCGAGCTCGGAGACCGTGATGAACTCGGTCACCCGCACCAGCGTCTTCTCGCGCTCCTTCTCGTCGCGCCGCTTCTGCTCCTCGACCTCCCGGAAGCTCGGCCCCTCCTCGCGGCGGTGAGCGCCCTTTTTCGCCACCGGTCCCTTGATCGACGCCAGGGTGCGCGAGATGTTCTGGGCCACCGCCTCCTGATCCACCAGCGACTTCTTGCCCTTCTTGCGCTTCTTCCCCTTCTCGCGCCGCCGCTCCTCGAGGGGAATCGCACCGGGCGCGGCCGAGGCGACCGGTCGGGGAGGAACGGGCACGGCGCCGCCGGGCGTGGCACTCGCCACGGGCTTGGGCCGCACCGGCGTCGGGATCACGGGCCGCGCCGCGGCGGGAGGAGCGGCGGACGCGGTGAAGGGCGCGGCGGCGTGGGCCGCGGCGGGAGCGGCGGTAGCCGACTCCGCCCCTGCCTCCTCGGCCGCGGGCAGCTCCTTGAAGAGGGCGGCAGCCCGCTCCTCGAGCGACGGTTTCTCCTCCACGTCGACGGCTTTGGCGGCCTCGAGCACCTCTCGCGCCTTCAGCTCGCGCTCCGCCTCGATCGCCGCTTCGGCCTGGGCCTCCGCCTCGACCGCGGCCATCTCGGCCGCCGTGCGGCGGCGCCGCTTGGGCCGCCCGTCGGGCTCCGCCGCCGCCACCGGCTCGGCCGCCTTCACGGCGCGACGGCGCTTGGGAGCCGCGGGCGTGTCTTTCTGCTTCCGCTTCTCGCGCTCCCAGCGCGCCCGCATCAGCGCCACCTGCTCCGGCTTGAGCGGCGAGAGGTGGCTGCGCACGAAGATGTCCTGCTCCTTGAGCATGCCCATGAGCTGCTCCGAGGAGATCCCAAATTCAGCCGCCAGATCGTGAATCCGCGTCGTCGTCACTCACTCCTCCAAAGACCCGACCAACCCACGCGCCAGCGCGGCATCCGCCACGCCGACGGCCTGCACCGGCGGCCGCCCCAGCCCCGCCCCCAACCGCTCCGCCACCGGACCCACCAGTACGGGCACCCGGCGCGCCCGCGCCAGGCGCTCGACCTTCTCTCGAGTGCGCACGCTCGCGTCCGCCGCGAGCACGACGCACGACAGGGCATCCCGCTGCAACTGCGCGCGCACGCCCGTCACCCCGATCACGACGCGCCCCCCGCCGCCCCGGGCGCCGAGCCCCAGCAGCCGGACCAGCCGCCCGCTCACGCCGCCGGCGCCGGCGCGCCGCCCGTCTCGCCAGGCGCGCCCTCCCCACTTCCCCCACTCGCCGCGCTGTCACCCACCCCGGGCGCTGGGTCGTCATCGCCGCCCTCTTCGGTCATCTCGTTCAGGAAGGCCATGAGCTTGTCGCCGATCTCGGGCGTCATGTCGGCGATCCGGTCCACGTCCTCGCGCTCGAGGTCGAGGATGTCCTGCAGCGTCTTGTGCCCGGCGCGCTCCAGGACGTCCACCAGCTCGACCGGCAGACCCTTCAGCTCGCGCAGCGAGACCTTGGTCGCGGCCTCGTCTTCCGTCGGGGGCAGCGGAGCGAAGAGCGGTCCTTCCCCGCCGCGCTCCAACCACTCGCGGCTCGAGTACAGGTCGATCTTCCAGCCGGTGAGCTCCGAAGCGAGCCGGACGTTCTGCCCGTTGCGCCCGATGGCGAGCGAGAGCTGATCCTCGTCCACGATCGCCTGGATGGTCTTGGTGTCGGGGTCCGAGAACACGCGGGCGACCCGCGCCGGCGCGAGGGCGAGCTTCGCGAACCGCTCGGGATCGGGGGACCACGGGACGATGTCGATGCGCTCGCCGTTCAGCTCGTTCACCACCGCCTGCACGCGTGAGCCCTTCATCCCCACGCACGCGCCCACCGGGTCGATCGAGTCGTCGCGCGACGAGACGGCGATCTTGGTGCGGCTCCCTGCCTCGCGCGCGGTGGCGCGGATCTCGACGATTTGCTGCTGGATCTCCGGCACCTCGAGCTTGAACAGGGCTTTGACGAAGAGTGGGTCGGCGCGCGACAGAATGAGCCGCGGGCCCTTGGGCGTCTCCTCGATCCGCTTCAGGACGGCGCGGATCGTATCCCCCTGGTGGAAGTGCTCGCGGTGGTTCTGCTCGCGGTACGGAATGATCGCTTCGGCTTCGCGGAACTTCGCCAGCATGACGACGATCTTGCCGCGCTCGATCTGCTGCACCTCGCCCGACAAGAGCTCGCCGACCTTGTCGGAAAACTCCTCCCGGATGCGTGCCCGCTCCCCCTCGCGCACGCGCTGGATGATGCGCTGTTTCGCGGCCTGCACCGCCGTGCGCCCGAACGCCTCGAACGGCACCTCTTCTTCCAGCACATCGCCCACCTGGAAGTCCGCGTCCTCGAAGCGTGCCTCCTCGAGCGCCACTTGGGTGCCCGGGTCCTCCACGGTCTCGACCACCGTGCGAAGCACCGCGATCCGGATCGTGCCCTTGAGCTCGTCGATGCCGATCTCGGCCCGCACGTTGGGACCGTAGCGCTTCACGAGGGCGGCGTGCAACCCGTCCTTGAGCAGGTCGAGCAGCTCCGTCCGCTCGAGCTGCTTGGTGTTCGTCAGCTCACGGATCGCGGAGACTACGTCGCTTGTATTCGTCGTCATGGGTTCCTCGTCACCAATCCACTGCCAAACGCGCGTCGCGAATTCCGGCCAGCGGCACCGGCCGCGGCGCTCCCCCTTGGGGCTCGAGCACCACCGTCTTCTCGTCCGGCACGGCCACGATGCGCGCCCGCACGCGCCCGAGCCCGGCCACCGTCGCCTGGACCTCCCGGCCCACAAATCGGAGCCACTGCCGGTGCCAGCGCAGCGGCCGCTCGACCCCCGGGCTCGACACTTCCAGCATGTAGCGGCGGCCCAGCGGACCCTCGCCGTCGAGCCACGCCTCGAGCACCCGGCTTGCCGTGGCGCAATCCGCCACGGTCACCCGGCGCGGCTCGGCGTCGGGCCCCGCGAGTGCGGGGGGCCACTCGATGCGCACTTGAACGAGCGGCCTGGCTTGAGTGCCGCCAATGCGGAGGTCGGCCAGCTCGAGACCCAGTGCTTCCAGTCGGGACCGAAAGGACTCGACGAGGCTGTCGGAGAGCATAAAAAAAAGCGCGGGCCCAACTTCGCCCGCTTCACCGGCCGGAATCTAGCCACCCGGGAGCGGCTGTCAAGCACGCCCTGGGGAGCTCGCTCCGGTCACGGGCAATCCTGCATAGGCGATCATGCGCCCGTCGCGTCCGCCGGACGCGCGGTGCGAAAAGAAGTGCTCGCGGTCGTGCGCGCTGCACCAGGGGGAGAGCGTGATCGCGCCGACCCCTAACGCCTGGGCCTGCCGCGCCAAGGCCGTGCGGAGATCCAAGTGCCCCGGCCCAGTCTCGGCTTGCCCGCTAAATTGACTCAACACTTCAGAACCTACTTCATAGCACTCGCCACAAATACCTACTCCACAATGCATTACGATATCGGTCGACCGCGCAAACGCCACCCGCTTCACGAGCTCCACGCCCCGATCGAGGATGCCCCCCGCGGTCCCACGCCATCCCGCGTGCAGCAGCGCGACCACCTGCTTTTGTGGCACGGCGAGGTATACCGGGACGCAATCGGCGACGGTAACGGTGAGCAGGAGCCCCCGTGCTCCGGTCGCGTGCCCGTCGACTCCGTCGACGAGCAGCCACCCGTCAGTGGTCGCGGCGTGCCACCGCACGGTCGTGCCGTGCACCTGGTGGGCCAGCACCACGCCGGGAAAGCGCGGCCGGACGGCCGCACCAACGGCACGCCAGCGCGACATGACCTGGCCGACGTTCTCTTCGCTCCACAAGCCGAGGGAGAAGCCGTGCGCCCGCGTCGTGATCCCGGCGACAACGCCGTAGCGGGCGGCCCATTCCTGGAGCTCCATCCTGGGAACGGCCGCGTCAGCGACGGCTACCTCACGGAGGACGCCTGGGGCGGCAGCGGCGGCAGGGGCGGCAGGCAGATCGTTCATTTGCCGCCCTCCTTGGCGCCCTTGCCGCCGTCGTCGCTTCTCTCGATCTCCGCCCCCACCGCGCGCAGCCGCTCATCGATCCGCTCGTAGCCCCGCTCGATCTGCCCGATGTTGTGGATCACGGAGCGGCCGTGAGCGGCTAGGGCGGCGAGCAGCATCGCCATGCCGGCCCGGATGTCCGGGCTTTCCACCACGCTCCCGTGGAGCGCCGAGGGCCCCGCGATCACGGCCCGGTGGGGATCGCACAGCACGATGCGCGCGCCCATCCCGATGAGCTTGTCCACGAAGAAGAGCCGCGACTCGAACAGTTTCTCGAAGACGAGCAGGATCCCTTCGCACTGCGACGCGACGACGATCGCGATCGACATCAGATCGGCGGGGAAGGCGGGCCACGGGCCGTCCTCCAGCTTCGGTACGTGTCCGCCTAGATCGGGGCGGATGCGACGTTCCTGACCCGCGTCCACGATCAGCTGGGTGCCGTCGAGCCGGGGTCGCACCCCCAATCGCTCGAATCCGAGCAAGATGCTGCGGAGATCCTCGGAGCGCACGCCGTCGATCGTGATCGCCCCGTTCGTGACGGCGGCGAGCCCGATGAAGGAGCCGATCTCGATGTGGTCCGGCCCCACGGTGCAGCCGGCGGCCCCGAGCGGCGCGCCGCCTTCGATCGTGAGCGTGTTGGTGCCGACGCCCTGGATGCTCGCGCCCAGGTCCGACAGGAAGCGCGCCAGATCCTGGACGTGCGGCTCGCAGGCGGCGTTGCGCAGCGTGGTCCTGCCCCGCGCGGCGACCGCCGCCATCAGCGCGTTTTCGGTCGCCGTGACGCTGGTTTCGTCGAGGAAGATATCGGCCCCGGCGAGGGTCTTCGCCTCGAGCTGGTAGGCGGCACCGATGGTGACCTCTGCGCCGAGCCGCTCGAGGGCGAGGAAATGCGTGTCCACGCGCCGCCGGCCGATGACGTCCCCGCCGGGAGGTGGCAGGCTCACGCGGCCGAAGCGCGCCAGCATCGGGCCCGCCAGGAGGATCGAGGCACGGATGCGCGCGCACAGCCCAGGATCGAGCTCGCGCGGCTCGGCGCGGGCGGCATTTACCTCCACGGTGTTCGGCCCGAGCCAGCGCACCTCGGCGCCGAGATGCGCCAGCAACGCGAGCATCGTCTCGACGTCGCGGATGTGCGGCACGTTGTCGATCCGGCAAGGCCCGTCGGCGAGCAGCGTTGCCGCGAGGATGGGAAGGGCCGCGTTTTTGTTGCCGGCCGGGCGGATCGTGCCTTTCAAGGCGCGGCCGCCTGTGACCGAAAAGGAGGGAGGCATGGGTCAGCCAAGCTATGCGGCGGCTTGCGCCGGCGTCAAGCATAGGGCAGGTCACGGCGCCGTGAGCCGATCCATCTCCGTCGTGCCGTCGAGTAAGACCACCGTGGCGCCCGGGGCTGGGTGGATGACGCCGGTCCGCTCCGTCGAGACGACCGCTCCGTCCACACTGACCTGTGGGCTGGCCAAGTCGTTCGACGTCCAGGAGACCCCGTCGGTGGGGATGGCCCAGAGCGCGCCGAGCGCGACGGTGCGGCAAGCCGGCGTCTGGCAGGTGCCGGTCTCGGTAGCGACGCCCGGATCGAAGTTGCCGACGTTGACGCCGTTGTAGAACGGCGCCTGGCCGTTGTCGTAGAGCTCGTTGTTCATCACCGTCACCCGCGCGCAATCGACCGGGTTGGGGTTCATGTAGATCGCCCACATCCCGTGGTTGTGGACGTCGCTGTTGACGACCGTGATGTCGCGGATGCCGGGCGGGTTGAGCTCCATGCCGCCGATCGCGATGTTCGGGAACCCCTCGTTCGAGCCGTCGCGGATCGCCGTCCCCTCGACCCGCAGGAAGTCGACCAGGCCAGAGAGCAGGAACTGGCCGCCGCCGCACGGCGCCGGCGGGCCGCCGGGGGTCCCGCACTGATAGAAGATGCTGGTCAGGTGGTTATGCTCGAACAGGCTGCGCCGCACCAGCAGCGGGCTAGCCGCGGTCCCATGTGCATCATAGAGGACGATGGCGTTCGAGTAGATGTGCCAGAAGAGCGCGTCCTCGACGAGCAGCGAGCCATCCACGTTCGAGACCTGCAGTCCGAACTCGTGTGCGTCGACGAAGCGCGCGCGCGCGACGTGGACGTTGTGGGTCATGGCCACCAGAACGGCCTGGCTCTTGGCGTGCGCGACGGTCACGTTCTCGACGACGGCGTGGTCGGCGCCGAACACGAAGATGCTGGACTTGCAGTCCGGGTTCTCGACGGGCGGATCGACGGGCAGGATGGCCTGGCAGGGAGCGTCGGCGCGCTCGTCGATGACCAGGTCCTGGAAAGTCACGTCGGCAGGACCGACGGCGGCGAGGAGCTCGTAGTCGTAGTGGTCCTCACGACGGATCACCGACCCGGCCGCCCCGCGGATGACGAACGGGCGCGGGGCGTTCTCGATGCGCAGCTTGCAAGCGGCAACGCCCGAACAGACCAAGCTGCCCTGGACCTCGATCACGTCGGCGCGTCCGGCCTGCACCACCGCGCCGCAGGCGAGCAGCGTCGCCGGTGTCGTCGCCACGCACGGCGTGACGTTGAATGACGCGCTCGTGGCTCCACTCAATCCGCTGGCGAAGGCGGTGAGCGTGTAGCCAGTGCCGACGGTGTTGACACTCAAGGTCGAGAAGGTCGCGACGCCGTTGAGGGCCGCGACCGTAACGGTGCCGGATAGTGAGGCGCCGCTCGGCTTGGTGCCGAGTGCAACGGTCACGCCGGTAGTCGCACTGGTAACGGTGTTCCCCGACGCATCCTGGATCGCCACTTGGACCGGTGCGATAGCTGCGCCCGCTGCAGCGGTGCCCGGCTGCACGGTGAAGGCCAGTTTCGTAGCCACGCTGGACGTCCCGGTCGGGGCGGAGCCTGCGCACGCCCCGAGCGCCAGCGTGCAGGCCGTGAAGAGGATGTGCGAGCAGAAGGGACCGGCAGATGCAGCGCTCGGACGCATGGGGTCACCGTCAGCGACGTTGAGTCGTACGTGAAGGACCCGTGCGGCCCGACGCCGCGGTGTGTCGTGCGAGCGGCCAATATGCGCCGAGCGTCAGGACCCCGCCAGAGTCTACCCTTCGGGGCGGGTCTTCGCCCGTTTCGTCGGGACTCGTCGGGCTTTGCGGATGCTCAGCTGGGTCGGGCGTGCGCGGCTGGGCTTGTGCCGGCGTCAAGCGTTCGCGAACGTTCGCGACGTGAACGAAAGTCCGGTTCTCGCGCTCGCGGGACTGGCCGCGATCGGCCTGCTCGCGACGCGGCTGCCGCCCGTGCGGTGGCGCCACGCGACCAGCTTCGACCTGGTCCTCGCGACCGGCGGTCCCCTCGTGTTGTTGGGTCTCGTGCTCGGGCCGGGGATCGACCTGATCAATCGACCGGTCCTGGCGGCGCTCGCGCCAGTCACAGCGCTGGCGATCGGCTGGATCGGCGCCACCCTCGGCGCCCGGTTCGAGTGGCGTTACGTGCGCCGCATCGGGCGCGGCACTTGGCTCCTGGCCGCACTCGCCGCAACGACCACCTTCCTGGTCGTCGCGCTCGGTGCGTGGCTGCTCGGCCGCGTCGTCCCGGCCCTGTCCGCCGCGTGGGCGCCCCGCCTGCCTGCGGTGCTGACCCTCGGGGCCGTGGCCGCTGTGTCGGGACCGGAGGTGGTGACTCTGGTCGCCCGAGTCGCAGGGGTCCGCAAGAGCGCCGCGCGGGCGTTTTCACTGGCCGCGGCGCTCGAGACCGCTGGCGGCGCGCTCGCCTTCACCCTGCCGCTCGCCCTGCACCGTCCCTACCAGTCCGCCGGCCGCGTCGGGCTGGACTGGCTCGCGTGGCTCGTCTTCGCGGTGGGGAGCGGCGCGCTGGTCGGGATGGTGTTCCTCTCCCTCACCCGCGGGCGGCCGGAGCGGGCCGACGTGGGCTTCGCACTGCTCGCCACACTGCTGTTCGGCGCCGGCGTCGGCTACGCCGCGGAGCTTTCGCCCTTCCTGGTGTGCGCTCTCGCAACCGCGTTGATCGTCAACGCGTCACCGCGGCGGCACGCCGTGCGTCGGGTGCTCGCGCACTGGGAGCGTCCCGTTGATACGGTCTTCCTGGTCATCGCCGGGGCGCTGCTCACGCTCCCGACGGTGTGGCTCGTGGTCGCCGTACCGCTGCTCGCAGCCGCGCGCGCGGCGGTAAAGTGGGTCGCGGTGCGCTACGGCGGTCTCGCGCTCCAACTGGCCGGGCTCCCGCCCAATGCAGGCCTGGGCACCGTCGCGCAGGGCGGAGCCGCCATCGCGATGGGTCTGAACTTCTTGATGACGTACGGGGGCGTGGGCGGGGGGGGAGTGCTAACGACCGTCGTGCTGGGCGTGGCGACGGCGCAGCTGGTCGCGCCTCCCCTCATGGGGCTCGCCCTGCGATCGACCATCGCTGGTCCGGCGGCACCCGCGCCGTTGACACCGATCGCGGCGCCGGCCGAGCTTGGTGCCAACGCTCCGGCGGACTGGCCGCGATGATCCCAACGTGGGTAGCAGTGGTCACCGCGATTTCGCTCGCGATTCTGGCGCTGGCAGCGATCGTGATCGCGGCGGCATCGGTGGTGGCGGCGCTCGGGCTGCGGGCATTTCTGCGGGTGCTGAACGAGCTGGCGGGCCCCGCGGTGGGCGATGTCCGGGCGCTCGTGGCCACGATCCGCAGCGAAGCGGAGGGTCTGGCCGGGACATCGCGCGAGCTGCGGCAGCGGATCGTGAACGCCGCGGATGCGGCGGAGGCTCGGCTCGCCGAGCTGGATGCCGTGTTCGAGGTGGTGCAGGAGGAAGTGGAAGCCACGGTAGTCGATGTGGCGGCGACGATGCGTACGGTACGGCGCGGCATCTCGCTCCTCGAATGGGGTCGGCGCACGCTCAAGCGGGGGAAAAAGCACTGACGAGGAAACAGCTCCTCACAGCAGCGGCGGCCGGCGTGGCCGGGGTAGCCCTGTTGCCCGTCGCTGCGCACGCCTGGACTCCCGGCACGCATGTCTACCTGGGCGAGTCAGTCCTCGCGAACCTGCACCAGCTGACGGCCGCCGTGGCCGATCTGCTCCGTGCTTTCCCGTACGACTTCCTCTACGGCAACATCGCCGCCGACACCTCGATGGCCAAGAAATACGCGCCCGTCGGCCGGCACTGCCACGCCTGGCACGTGGGTCAGGAAATCTTCGACCTGGCCCACACCGATCCGCTGCGTGCGTTCGGCCTCGGTTATCTGTCGCACCTCGCGGCGGACGCCGTGGCCCACAACTTCTTCGTGCCACGACAGCTCGTCCTCACCTCCAGCACCGCGGCGCTGGGGCACAGCTACTGGGAGAGCCGGTTCGAGATGCATCTCGGTCCGGCGTACGCGAGCACGGCGAAGGAGCTGATCCTGCAGGATCACACGCCGAGCGACACGCACCTCGACACGATCATCTCACCCACCCTGTTCAGCGTGGGCACCAGCCGGCGGCTGTTCCGCGGCATGGTGCATCTGACCGAGAGTGAGAGCTGGCGCTGGGCGTTTCAGATGATCCTCGAGAATACACGCTGGGACCTGCCGGATGCGGACGTGGAGCGCCACATGGCGGTGGCGTTCGAGTACGTGATGGAGATGTTGGGGGAGAAGGACGCCGCGGCACGGCGGCTCGATCCGGCCGGGGACCAGGCGCTCAAGCTCGCCAAGCGGATGCGGCGCCAGGCGCTCCACGAGGGCGGTCGCGAGGATCCCGAGCGGATGCTCGAGACGGCTGAGCACCACTTCGGTCTACCGACGCCGCCGCTCGCCTACTGGAAGCAATCGCAGGCGCAGCGGCCGTGGCGGGACCGCGAGCAGGACTAGGCTCTCGGGCCGGCATCCATGGCCTCGATTCGGCGCAGCTCGTCGGCCGCGTAGCGGCGCCGCATGGCAGGCAGAAGCACGAGCGCGATGATCGCCGAGGCGCCGCCGATTACCAGGGGCGGGTACCAGACGTGCCGCGGCTGGGAGCTCGACGCGGCCGCCGCCCCGACGAGTACCAGGCAGCCGCCGAGCGCGATCATGCCGACGAGCAGCGCGACCACGAGGCGACGAGCCTTTCCCCGACCACCCAAAGCGCCGATGATCCCCCCGACGACGCCCACGAAGCCGCCCAGTATCGCGCCGACCAGAACGCCAAATCGCTCGCTCCACCAGACGCCCCGCACGGTTGGGGCCGGTGCGGACCACGGCCCGAGGTGAATCGGCCCGAGCCATATCGTTCCCCGCCCAGGCAGTACCAAGTTGATCTCCAGCCGACTCGGGAGCTGGGACCCGCCGCTGAGGTTGAAGGGGAGCTGGAACGGCCGCCAGGGTGAGTCGCCGTGCAGCGCCGCCAGCGGGCCCTGCAAACCAAGCGTCCGGCTGAAAAACCGCTGGCCGTCCGGGAACACCGTCCACATCTCGATGTAGCCCTGCCCCTCCACACCTTGGTAGCGGACCTGCCCCGCGACGGCATACGCCGGACCGGCGATCGGTGGATGATCGATCGTGACGAGATGAAACGACGTGGGACCCGATCCTGGAACGCGCAGCTCGAGCACCGGGGCCCCACCGGGCCCCTCGCTGGGCGACACCACACCGCCGGTGACGACCGTCCGCGACCAGTCGATCGTCACGTCCTGTGCCGCCACCGGACGGGCAGTCATCAGAAGCGCTACGCTAGCGAGCACGGGTCTCATGTCGATCCTCCCGTTCGTTCCTGATCGCGCGTGTCTCGGGCCTCAGGACGCCAGTTTCTCCTCCAGGACTCGCTGCGCCAGCTTCGGGTCCGCCTTGCCGCGTGACGCCCTCATCACTTGGCCCAGGAAGAACTGCACCAGCTTCGCCTCGCCGTTCTTGTAGCGCACGACCTCGGCGGGATGGGCGGCGAGCACCTCGGTCACCCAGCCGGCCAGGACGCCCGTGTCCGCCACCTGCATGACCCCCAGCGCCTCCGCCACATTGCGAGGCTCGCCGCCGCGCTCGGCGACCTCGGCGAACACGCGCTTCGCCGCCTGATGGCTGACGGTACCGCCCCGCACCAGCCCGATCAGATTCGCAAGCGCGCCCGGCGGCACCCGCAGGCCGTCGCCGTGATCTTTTGCGTCGGCGAGCACTTCCGTCATGACCCAATTCGCCGCGGTCTTGGCGTCCGCGCCCGCATGGACCACGGCCTCGTAGTAGTCGGCCACATTACGATCGGCGGTGAGTACGGCCGCGTCGGTCACGCCGAGCGCGTACTTCTCGACGAAGCGCTCGCGCTTTTTCGCCGGCAGCTCGGGCAGGAGCGTCTGCTGCTCCGCGATGAACTCCTCGGTGAGCACCAGCGGCGGCAGGTCGGGGTCCGGGAAGTAGCGGTAGTCGTGGCTTTCCTCCTTGCTGCGCTGCGGCCGCACGCTGTTGGTCTTCGAATCGTACAGCATGGTCTGCTGCGCGACGGTGCCCCCGGCCTCGAGCACCGCGATCTGGCGGTCGCGCTCCACGGTGAGGGCCTTCTCGACGTAGGCGAACGAGTTGATGTTCTTCACTTCGGTCTTGGTGCCGAGCGTCGCCTCGCCGGCGTGGCGCACCGAGACGTTCGCGTCCACGCGCAGGCTCCCTTTTTCCATGTCGCAGTCGGAGATCCCGGCGTACTCGAGCACCTGTTTGAGGGTGAGCAGGTACGCGCGCGCTTCGTGGGGCGACCGAAAATCGGGCCCCGTGACGATCTCGATGAGCGGCACGCCGCACCGGTTCAGATCGATCGCCGTCTGCTTCGGGAAGCGGTCGTGCAGCGACTTCCCCGCATCCTCCTCGAGATGCAAGCGCTGGATCGTGGTGGTGGCGATCCCGCGGTCCGGCGACAGGTACGACAGCGATCCGGCCGTGGCGAGCGGCTGCTCGAACTGCGAGATCTGGTAGCCCTTCGGCAGGTCGGGGTAAAAGTAGTTCTTGCGGGCAAAGATGCTCCGCGGATGCACGGTGCACCCCAGGCCCAGCGCCGCGCGCGCCGCGAGCTTCAGTGCGTGCTCATTCGGCATCGGGAGCGCCCCCGGCAGACCGAGACACACGGGGCAGACGTTGGTGTTGGGCGGCGCCCCGAACGCGGCCGAGCAGCCGCAGAACATTTTCGACACCGTGCGTAGCTGGACGTGCGTCTCCAGGCCGATGACCGTCTCCCAGGCGCCCGCCATCACGCCTCCTCGGCGGCCGGGACGGCCCGCTCGAGCGCGTAGGCCGCTTCGAGCATCTCGTCCTCGAGGAACGCCTGGCCGATGAGCTGGCCCCCGATCGGGAGTCCCTTGATGCGCCCGATCGGAATCGAGATCGCGGGGAGCCCCGCGAGATTCGCCGTCACCGTGAAGACGTCGGAGAGGTACATCGCGACCGGGTCGTTGAGCTTCTCACCCGCCTTGAAGGCCGGCGTCGGGGTGGTGGGGGTGAACAACAGATCCACGCCGCGATCGAACACGTTGCGGAAGTCCTGAGCGATCAGCGCGCGCATCTGCTGGGCCTTGCGGTAATAGGCGTCGTAGTAGCCGGACGACAGCACATACGTTCCGACGAGCACCCGGCGCCGCACCTCGGGGCCGAACCCTTCGCCGCGGGTGGTGCGATACAGGGCGCGCACGTCTTCCGATCCGTTGAAGCGCGGGCCGTACCGGGCGCCGTCGTAGCGCGCCAGGTTGGACGATGCCTCGGCCGGCGCGATGATGTAGTAGGTCGCGATCGCATACGCCGTGTGGGGCAGCGAAACCTCGCGCACGGCAGCGCCGAGCTCGCGCAGCAGGCGGATCGCGCGGTCGCACGCGCGCCGCACCGCCGGGTCCAGGTCCGGTGGAAAGTACTCCTTCGGCACACCGATGACGAAGCCCTGGAGCGATTCCGGTACGTTGGGGAGGCGCAGGGAGTCGCGCTCTTCACACGTCGAGTCTCTGGGATCGCGCCCGCTGATCACCGAGAGGACCCGCGCCGCGTCGTGCACGCTCCGGCCCAGGACGCCGATCTGGTCGAGCGAGGAGCCGAACGCCACGAGGCCGTAGCGGCTCACGCGCCCGTAGGTCGGCTTGATCCCCACCACGCCACAGAGCGATGCCGGCTGCCGCACCGAGCCGCCCGTCTCCGAGCCGAGCGCCGCGGGCACGCCGCCCGCCCCGACCAGTGCCGCCGAGCCGCCCGACGAGCCCCCCGGCACCCGCGTCTTGTCGAACGGGTGGAGCGAGCGGCCGTACGCCGAGTGCTCCGTGGACGAGCCCATGCCGAACTCGTCGCAGTTCGTCTTTCCAGCGATCAGTGCGCCCGCCGCTTTCAGCTTCGTTACTGCGGTCGCCTCGTACGGCGAGCGGTACGCCTCGAGGATCTTCGAGCCGCAGCTGGTGGTGAACTCGAGGGTGCAGATGTTGTCCTTCACCGCCACCGGCATGCCGTACAACACTCCCGAGGGATGCGCCGTCGACGCCTGGACGACCAGCGACTTGCGGAGCTCCTTGATCGGGGTGAGACAGGCGTTCAACCGTTTGAGCTTGACGATGCGGTCGGCCGCCGCCTTGGCGCTCGCCAGCGCGTCGCTGGGATCGCTCACGGAATCCCCAGGCGCGTCATCCCTCCTCCTGCTCGAACTGCCCCAGCTTGGGCACGAGGAAGAAGCCGTCCCGGAAGGCCGGCGCGAGCTCGGCGGGCCCGAAGGCGAGGGGCGCGGGTTTGACCTCGTCCGGACGGAACCGCACCGCATCCGGTCCCGGCACGAACGGCTTCACCGCCTCGCTCGCGGGCACGGCGTCGATTTGGGCGACGTACTCGAGAATGCGCGACATCTGCTCGGCCAGGAGCGGCAGCGCGTCGTCGCTCACATCGAGCTCCGCGAGCTGCGCGATTTTCCGGACTGCGTCATGCGTGACGCTCATGCGCTCTCCCACTCACGCTCGAGCCCCGCGTAGGCTACGAGCAGCTGCTTCGTCCCGATCTCCGGATCGTCGAACTCCACGGTCACCTTGAGCTCGCGGCCCGAGCCCGATACCGCCCGCACCACACCGCCCCCGAACTTGCGGTGCCGTACCCGCTCACCGGCCGCGTAGTGTGGCGCATCCTGCGACGCCTCGACCTCCCAATCCAGCTCCACCGGCGCCGCGCGCGGCGGCCGACCGCTGCGCGCCCCGCGTGCACTCCGATCCCACGACGGGGTCGTGCTCCGCTCGTCGAGCGCTCCGGGCGGCAACGCTTCGAGGAAACGCGACGGCTCCGACAGCTCCAGGCGCCCGGTGCGGTATCGCGTGCGCGCCCATGAGAGATACAATTTTTCGCGCGCGCGCGTGAGCCCCACGTAGCACAGCCGTCGCTCCTCCTCGAGCCCGCCCGGCTCGCCCGCCGAGCGCGCGAGCGGGAACAGACCGTCCTCGAGCCCCGCGAGCGCCACGACCGGCCACTCGAGCCCCTTCGCCATGTGGACCGTCATCAGGGTGACCCCCGTCGGGTCCCCCGTTCCCTGATCCGCCGAGGTCACGAGCGCCGCCTGGGTGAGGTAGCGTTCGATGAGCGAGGCTCTCCCGGCCTCCTCACCTTCGTCACCTTCGTCCTGCGCCGTCTCCGCCCATCCCGCCGCCCCGGCGATCAGCTCCTGCACGTTCTCGATCCGCTCAACGCCCTCCGGTCCTTCGTCGGCCAAGTACTGAGCGTAGCCCGTCGCGGCCACCGTCTGCTCGAGCGCCGTGGCGGGATCGGCTTCGGCGAGCCGTGTCCGCAGCTCGTCGATCAACCCGGCCACCCCGGCGAACGCCGCCCGCACGTTGGGCCGCAGGTCGGGGATGCGCTCGGCCGCCCGGGCGGAGTCGAGCAGGGGCTTCCCCCATTGCGTCGCCGTGCGCACGAGCTGCGTGAACGACGCGTCGCCGATGCCCCGGCGCGGCACGTTCACGATGCGGGCGAAGGCCTCGTCGTCCGCCGGATTGGCGATGAGCCTCAGGTAGGCAAGGACGTCCTTCACTTCGCGGCGCTCGTAAAAGCTCAAGGCGCCGACCAGCCGGTACGGGATCCCCCGGAACCGGAACGCCTCTTCGAGCGGTCGCGACTGCGCATTGGTCCGGTACAAGACGGCCATCCCCTCGTACGCGACGTCGCCGTCGGTCGCCCGGCGGCCGAGCTCGCCCGCCAGCCACTCCGCCTCGTCCCGCTCGTCCGCAGCGGTGAGCAGCGTGACGGGCTCGCCGCCCTGCGTCAGCGTGAACAACGTCTTGCCGAGCCGGCGGGCGTTTTCCGCGATGATGCCGTTCGCCGCGTCGAGGATCACCTGCGTCGATCGGTAGTTCTGCTCCAGCTTGATGAGGGTCGCGCCCGGGAAGTCCTGCTGAAACGTGAGCATGTGCCGCACGTCCGCCCCCCGCCAGCCATAGATCGCCTGGTCGTCATCGCCCACCACGCAGAGGTTGCGGTGCTCGCTGGCAAGCAGTTTCACGAGCCGGTACTGGGCGGCGTTGGTATCCTGGAATTCGTCCACCAGGACATGGTCGAAACGCCGCTGCCAGTACGCCAGGCGCTCCGGATGCTCGGCGAACAGTGTGAGCGGTAACAGCAGGAGGTCGTCGAAGTCCATGGCATTGGCCTGGCGAAGTGCGGGGCCGAGCCCCGCGTAGATCTCCGCCGCGACACGCTCGAGCGGGCTGTCGGCGCTCGCGCCCAGCTCCTCCGGAAGGAGCATCCGGTTCTTCGCGCCCGAGATGATCGCGTGGATCGCCCGCGGGGGATTGGCCTTGGGCGAGTGACCGCGCTGCTCCAGCAGGCGCTTGATGAAGGACTCGGAGTCGTCCTGGTCGTAAATCGTGAAGTTGGGCCCGAAGCCCAGCAACGCCGCCTCGCGCCGTAACAGGCGCGCCGACAGTGCGTGGAAGGTTCCGATCCACAGGCCGCGCGGGTCGGCGCCGAGCAGCGCGGCGACGCGCGCGCGCATCTCCCCTGCCGCCTTGTTCGTGAACGTGACGGCGAAGATGCGCGACGGCGCCACGCCCCGCTCGCGGATGAGGTGGGCGATCCGGGCCGTGAGGACGCGTGTCTTGCCCGAGCCCGCGCCGGCGAGCACGAGCAACGGGCCGCCGGGATGGCGGACGGCGGCGTCCTGTTGGGGATTCAGCGCGAGCGTCACGTCGTGCTCACGAGCGGGAATTCGAGCACGAACTCGGCCCCCTCTCCCAGCGGGGCCGGCCGGTAGGCCAAGCGGCCCCCGTGCTGCTGCTCGACGATGCGGCGCGCCAGGGCCAGTCCGATGCCCCACCCCCCCGGCTTGGTCGACACGCCCGGCTCGAACAGCTGGGCCCGCACTTCGGCCGGCACACCGGGACCGTCGTCGCGCACGCTCAACCGAGCAATGCGGGCGGACGCGTCCACGGCCACGTCGATCCGTCCGCCGCGTCCGGAGAGCGCGTCGATGGCGTTCTTGATCACGGCTTCGACCGCCCATTCCAGCAGCACCGGATCGCCGAGCGCCGTGGGACCCGGCCCGGTCGCGCGCAGCGCCAGCGTCACGGGGCTTGCGAGCGTGGGGAGCCGGGGACGGAAGTAGCTCACCACGCGCTCGGCCAGGGCGCCCAGTCCCACGGGCTCGCGGCGGGCCGGGCGGCCAATGCGCTCGAACCGCTTGGCCACCCGCTCGAGGCGTTCCGCATCGGCCTGAAGATGCTCGGCCAGCTCGGCGCCGCTGGTACCCGGATTTTCCCGCAGGTATGCAATCCATCCCGTGAGGCTCATGAGCGGCGTGCCGAGCTGATGGGCCGATTCCCGCGCCATGGCGACCCAGAGGCGGTCGCGCGCCGCGGCGACCTGCGAGCGGAACGCCCAACCGGCGATCAGCGCCAGGCACAGGAGCACCGCGCCTTCCAGCGCGGCAATACTCGCAAACCGCCGCGCCGCGGTTCCGGTGCCGTAGTGGATCGTGCCCACGCCCGGCTGGACCAGTGGGGCGTTCTCGATGTCGAGCGCGGCGATCCACGCCCGCAGCCGGGCCGTGTCCGCCCCGATCGCCGGAGGCGCGTTGTCGAGCGCGGTGATGTGGCCCGCCGTGTCCATCACGACGATGGCGATACCGAGCGAGCGGACCTGGCGGGCGAGGTCCAGCAGCGCGTCGGTCGCGGCGTCGGGTCGGGGATCGTTCAGTCCGGCGAACACCCGGCCGAGCAGCGAGCTGGTCTGGCGCGCGTCGTCGCGCAGGTGACGCGCCACCACCCACGCGTACCAGACGGTGATCCCGCCGAGCAGCAGCGCCAGCCCCGCCACGACGGGAGGACCCGCCCGGCGGAGCGCGGCGTTACGTGCCACCGGCGGAGGGGGGGGACGGCACGAGGCGCTCCAGCCCGAGGTACGGGACCAGCGCCGCGGGAACCGTCACGGAGCCGTCGGGCTGCTGGCGCGTCTCGAGCAGCGCCGCGATGGTGCGCGGCAGCGCCACCCCCGACGCGTTGAGGGTGTGCACGAAGTCCGGTTTCGCGCCGGCCGGGCGGTAGCGGATGTTGGCGCGTCGCGCCTGGAAGTCCGTGAAGTTGCTCGAGCTCGAGACCTCGAGCCATTGTCCTACTCCAGGGGCCCAGACCTCGAGGTCGTATTTCTTGGCCGCAGCGAAGCCAAGGTCCCCCAGCGCCATCAGCACCACGCGGTAGGGCAATTCGAGCCGCTGGAGCACGGCCTCGGCATGGCCGGTCAACTTTTCGTGCTCGGCCGGCGATTCGGCCCCCCGGCAGAATCGGACGAGCTCGACTTTGTCGAACTGATGCACCCGCAAGAGTCCGCGGGTCTCCTTTCCGGCGGCGCCTGCCTCGCGCCGAAAGCAAGGTGTGTAGGCGGCGTACGCCAGCGGCAGCTTCGCGCCGTCCAGGATCTCGTCCCGATGCAGGTTGGTAACCGGGACCTCGGCCGTCGGAACCAAAAACAGATCGTCCGGCGCCGTCTTGTAGGCGTCGTCTTCGAACTTCGGCAGCTGGCCCGTGCCAACCATGATCTCCCGACGGACGACGAACGGTGGCTCGACCTCGACATATCCGTGCTGGCGGGTGTGCAGGTCGAGCATGAAGTTGATCAGGGCGCGCACGAGCTTCGACCCGGCACCCACGAACACCGGGAAGCCGGAGCCCGACAACTTCGCGCCCCGCGCGAGGTCCAAGATCCCGAGCGTCTCCCCCAGCTCCCAGTGCGGTTTCCCGCCCCGCGGGGCCGGCTCGCCCCAGGTGCGGACCACTTTGTTGTTCGACTCGTCTCCGTCCGGTACGTCCGGGAGCGGGAGGTTGGGAACGTAGAGCAGCTTTTCTTCGATTGCGGCTTCGAGGCTGCGCAGCTCGACTTCCAGGGTATCAATGCGCTCGCCCAGCTTGCGGCGGCCTTCGCGCACGGCCGCCGGGAGCTCGCCCTTTTCCTTCATCAGACGCGCGTCCCCCTTCGCGGCCTCGTTGCGCTCCGCCTTGAGCTGGTCGAGCTGGCCGATGAGCGCGCGGCGGCGCATATCCAGGGCCTCGAGCTCGTCGAGCAGCCGCGTGACGGTCGGATCGCCGCGGCGAGCGAGCGCGGCGCGCACCTGCTGGGGCGAGGCGCGCAGGAGCTTGAGATCGATCACGACGCTACTGCTTCGGGAATCCGGGCTCGAGACCGCGGTAGCCGCAATTCTGGTCGACCAGAGTCTCCATATCCAACCGGCGTGCCGTCGAGTCCACGACCAGCACCCGCAGCTTGGCGTAGAGCGACACCGTCGTGCCGAACAAGCACTGAATCGGCCGCGACCGGACGAGCACCACCGTCCCCGTATCGAGCGCGATCGGCTTGTCGAAGACGTAACCCCCGGTCGGGCCGAGCTTGATCGCGTCGAACGCCGTCGTGGACTGCTGCAGTCCGGACAGCTGGCCGAGGTTGATCGCTCCCGTGGGAAACAGTGCGGGCGCCCCGAGCGAGTCGAAGTCGAAGGCGAAATCGAGCGCCGTCGTCTGGTCCATTCGGACGGTGTGTGCGCCGTCGAGCGCGAAGGCCGACGGGAGGCGGACGTCGGTCCCGCGCAGCGCGAACAGCGACACCGTGTCCACCACATTGGCGAAGATCGGAGCGGGGAGGTTCGTGGTGTCGCCGCACGCGACGACGAGCAAGGCGAGCCCGGTCAGCGCGGCGTCGCGCGCGGCGATACGGCGGTGCGGAGGCATTCGGTGCGGGGAAGATACCGCGCGGCGTCCGAGTGGGTCAACCCACGGTGGCTGCTTGACTTCGCCAGTTTCCGTTCCTATGCTTGGCCGCCGTATGGCGACAATCCGGGATGTGGTCGAGGCGCTCGCCCGCCGCGGCGGCGTGGACGCTGTGGTGGTCGTCGGGCGTGACGGGTTGCCGATCGACGCCCGCGCGACCGACGGCGTCGACGCCGAAAACGTGGCTGCCCTCTTGCCGTCAGTCATCAATGGGTTGGGGCAGCTGGGCCAGGCGGGGGGACGGGGGGAATTCGGCACCGGCGTGCTCGAGTTCGGCTCCGGCATCGCCGTGGTCTCCGTCCTCAACGCGGATGCCCTGCTCGTTGTCCTGGTCCGGCCGTCCACCAACGTGGGGGCCCTGCTCTACGACCTGCGCCGCCACCGTTCGGCGATCGCCGGCCTCCTCTGACCCGGATTTGCCCGCTTGTCGCCCGCCCGGCGGCATCTCCTCGTCGTCGACGACGAGCCGCATATCGGGTTGTTGCTGCGCCCGCACCTGGAACGCCTCGGCTACGTGGTAAGCATCGCCCGGACGCTGGGTGAGGCGCGCCACGCGCTCGCGGGCGGCGTCCCACCCCTCGACGCCATGCTTCTCGATCTCCATTTGCCCGACGGCTCCGGATTCGATCTCCTGCGCGAGCTCCGCGCTGCCGCGGCCACCCGAGCGTTCCCCGTCATCGTCCTGACCGCCGAAGGTGAAGACCGCATCCTGGGAGAGGCGGAGAGCCTCGGCGCCGGGTTGCTCACCAAGCCGTTCAGCCCGAGCAAGCTGACGGCGCGGATCGCCGCGATGCTGGGCGACGCGCCCCCTCCCTCGGTTTCTCAGGACCCGCGATGAGCGTCTGGGCCGCCATCCTGGCGGGGGGGGCGGGGACCCGGTTTTGGCCGCTCTCGACACCGGAGCGGCCCAAGCAGCTGCTGCCCCTCGTGGGCGACCGCCCGCTGCTCGTCCAGGCGGTGGAGCGGCTCGACGGGCTCATCCCGCCCGAGCGTATCTTGATCCTCACGGGGCCCTTCCTGGTGGACCAGATGGCGCGCGTGGTGCCGCAGATCCCGCGGGCGCAGATCTTCGCCGAGCCGCGCGCGGCGTCGACCGCACCGGCGCTCACCTGGGCCGCGCACTGGATCTCGCAACGGGATCCCGGGGCTCAGATGCTGTCCCTGCACGCCGACTGGGCGGTGAGCGACGAGCGCGCGTTCCGCGCGGCCGGGCGGCAGGCGCTCGGCGTGGCGGCCGAGTACGATGTGCTCGTTACGGTGGGGGTGAAGCCGACGCGCAACGAGACGGGCTACGGCTACATCATCCCCGGGAAGCCGCTGGGCGGAGCGCGCACCGTGCGGCGCTTTCTCGAGAAACCATCCCCTGCCCGGGCGGCGCTGTTGCGTCGCCGGGGCGCGCTCTGGAATACGGGCCTGTTTGCGTGGGGCGTGGCGCGGTTTCTGGGCGAAGCCGGCGCCTACGCGCGCGAGCTCAAGCCCGGCTGGCCGGCGCTCACCGCCGGCGACGTCGCGGGTTTCTTCGCCGCCGTCCGGCCGGTGGCGGTGGACGTCGCCGTGCTGGAGCGCACCAAGCGGCTCGCCGTCGTGGCCGGGACCTTCGCGTGGGACGACATCGGCTCCTGGGACGCGCTGCTGCGCATCCGCAAGCCCGACGCGCACGGCAACGTGGTGGTCGGGAAGGCGACCGTGGCGGACGACGTGCGCCGGTCGGTGATCTGGTCGGAGAGCGAGCACGTCGCCGTCGTGGGTCTGGAAGACATGGTGGTCGTGCGGGCGAACGGCCACACCCTCGTGATGCCCACAGGCCGCGCCGAGCGCTTGAAGGAGCTCGTCCGGCGGCTGTGACCCACGCCCTCTACCTGCTCGATCCGGATCCCGCCCCCGCGTGGGCGCCGTTCGCCGGCGCGCGTCCGCTGTGTGAATTACGCGCCGGCGCGCACCTGATCCGCGAGCGCTGGGAGACGTTCATCGGCGCGGAGAGCTCCGCGATCTTCGCCCTGCCCCACCTCGCCGGATTTGCCGAGGCCGGCGTGCCGCTCGTGGCCGCCCGCCGCCCCGTCCCCGGGCCGGCGGTGATCGGCTCTTCGACGTTCGCGCCGCGCGGGCTCGCTCCCTCGCTCCCGGAGGGCGCCTTCCGCCTCACGAACGGCGGGGTCACGGTGGGATGGGGAGTCGGAGTCGGCGCCACGTGGGACGGCCCCCAGCCGCACGCCGCGGCGATCGAAGTGCCGGGCGTCGTGCTGCACGGTACGTACGACCTGGTGCCTGCCCTCGAGCACCTGCTCCCGGACGACCTGCGCGGGTTGCTCGGCGACAGTGACCCGCTCCCCGTGGGCAGCACCGTGCTCGGCGATCCGGCGGCGATCGCCCTGCGCGACGCCGCCGTGGAACCTGGCGTCGTCTTCGATGTACGGAACGGGCCGGTCGTGCTCGAGAGCGGCGCCGAGGTGCGCACCGGTTCTCGGCTCGAGGGGCCCCTGTGGATCGGCGCGAACGCGCACGTGCTGGGCGGCCCCGTGCGCGCCTCGGCCATCGGCCCGCGAACCAACGCGCGCGGTGAGCTGTCGAATTGCGTCTTCCTGGGGTACGCGAACAAGGCGCACGACGGCTTCGTCGGCCATTGCGTGATCGGTCGCTGGGCGAATCTCGGCGCGGGAACGATCACGTCGAACTTGAAGAACACGTACGGTCGCGTGCGCCTCGAGATCGCGGGCGCCCCCCTCGAGACCGGCCTGCAGCTGCTCGGCAGCCTGATCGGGGACCATGCCAAGACGGCGATCGGCACGCTGCTCGGCACGGGGACCGTGATCGGTACCGGCGCGAACGTCTTCGAGGGCGTGCGGCCGCCCAAGTACGTCCCGCCGTTCGCCTGGGGGGGCGCGAGCGGCGGCCGGATGAGCAGGGACGGGTTCGTCAAGATCGCCGGGCGGGTGCTCCCGCGCCGCGACGTCGTCCTGGACGACGCCACGCGGGCCATGCTGGAGCGGATTTATGACTGGGCGACGCACTGAGTTTCGTGCTCGGCCGGTTGCTCCCCGGCAAGGGAATGCGCACATTGTTCAGTTCCAGTGGACACACGCGCTATGCCGCAAACGGATCAATACCGACGGGTTGGTAAGTTCGAGCTGCACGAGCTCATCGGCGAAGGGGCGATGGGCGTCGTGTGGAAGGCGTACGACTCCGTCATCCGCCGCTACGTGGCGCTCAAGCTGCTGTCGCGCGCCGGTCGCTCGACCGACGCGCAAGAACGCTTCATGCGTGAGGCACGGGCTGCCGGTGCGCTGCAACATCCCAACATCGTCACGATCTACGACCTGGGCGATTCGGACGATCAGCTGTTCATCGCGATGGAGCTGGTGGATGGCCGGGACCTGAGCTCCCTGATCGCGTTGAGCGAGCCGCTCGCGCTCGAGCGCAAGCTCGACATCGTGATCGAGGTTCTGCAGGGGCTCTCCTACGCGCACGAGCGCGGCGTCATCCACCGCGACGTCAAGCCCTCCAACGTCCGGATCGCCTCCGACGGGTCGGTGAAGATCATGGACTTCGGCATCGCGCGGCTGCAGTCGGCCGATGTGACGGGCTCGGGCGCGATCGTCGGCACCCCGACCTACATGGCGCCGGAGCAGATCACGAACGGCGCGATCACGCCGGCCACCGACATCTTCGCCGTCGGCTGCGTCTTGTACGAGCTGCTCGCGTACCACAAGCCGTTCGGGGGGGAAACGGTCCACGGCGTGCTGTACCAGGTGTTGACCACCGACCCGAGGCCGCTCCGCACCATGGCGCCGTCGATCCCCGCGTCGCTCGAGCGGGTCGTCGGGAAGGCCCTCAATAAGGTGCCGGAGGAGCGCTACGAGACGGCACGACAGATGCAGTCGGCGCTGTTCGGCATCCGGGCCGCGCTGTCCGGGGCGTCCGACACCACCGAGCGGCTCAGCCTACGGTGGACGCCGATCCCGTCGGCGGTCCTGCGTCTCGTCACGCACGCCCCGATCAAGTGGCGGGCCGCAGCGTTGACGACGTTGATGGTGACGGCGCTGGTGCTGTTGTACGTCTCGCGCTCCCCCTCCCCCGTCGCCGCGCTCCCCGACGCCGAGCTCACGGGCGCCACGCTGGACCAGCTCGTGACGTACCCGATGCCGGCGCATCTCAACGCCGCGCTGGTCGGACAGCGCGACTCGGCGCTCGCAGCCCGCGACCGGGCGCGGCGTGCCGGCGCGATGAAGAACAACGTGCCGTCCCTGATCCTCGCCGAAACCGTCGTCCAGAACGCCGAGCGCGCCCTGCGCAGCGACGACCTCGCGCGGGCCGCGAGCGGCTACTTGAGCGCGATCCCCCAGTACGCCAAGGCTCAGGGCGAAGCCGAGGCGCTCGAGCGGGAAGCCGAGCAAGCCATCGCCCGCGCGACGCCCGTCGTGCACGCCCTGGCGACACGACCCGAAGCAGGGCGCGCGGCCACCTCGCTGGCGCGCGCCGACTCGCTCTACAAGGCGATGGACTACGTGGTGTCCCGGCTGGCGGCGCGCGACGCCGAGCAGGTGGGCGTGGCCGCCGGAGTGGCTCCCCCGTCGCTCCAGCCACCCGAGGTGCGCGCGGCGATCGCCGTCCTGCTGCAGGATCTCGAGCGCGCCGTGTCGAGCGAGCGCGTCGGGAACTTGCAGGTCCTGATGCCCGGCATGGCCGAGAAAGACGTGGCGGCGTGGCAGGGCTTCTTCCAGCGCTACACCCGACTCACCGCCCGATACACCCTCGACCAGCTGACCACACGCGGCGACACGGCGCACGCCACCGTACGGACCGTCTACCTGTACGTGCCGGCCGGCGGCGGCGCGCAGCGCGAGACGCGCCTGCGCCAGGCGATCCGCTTCACTCGGACGACCAACGGCTGGCGCGTCGCGAACATCCGCGAGGCGCCCTGAGCGCGCCCGTCAGTCCCAGGCGCGCTCGGAAACCGGCGGCGGCGCAGGGATGGCCACGGAGTCCGCACGCGCGATCGACGGCCCCACGCGCCGCAGCGTCACCGGCTTCTCCAGATCGCCCCCCGACAGGGTGAGTTTGTCGCCGTCGAGCTTCATGCCGTAGACCTGCCACACCCCGTCCCCCAGCGTCAACCACAAGCTGTCGCCCGCAATCCGCCAGCGTGCCACCTGATCGCCGAACTGCGCGGAGCTGTCGCCCCGCACCATGATGTTGCGGATCTCGTCGTCGGTCTTGGCCTGCCATTTCCCTTCGAGCCGAGAGCGGGGACCCGCGCTGGAATGCGCCGTCTGGGCGCAGAGACCTGGAGCGATCCCGAGCAGGAGGACGACCAGACTGGAGAGGCGAACCGTCACGAGTAGCCGTGCCAGAGGAAGCGGTACAAAGATACCTAGGCGGGGGGCGGTGGATCAGGTCCCGGCAGGGCCGGCCCCCCTTCGCCCGGTGCAGGCACGGGGCTGCGTTCGTCGGTCATGATGGCCACCTGCGGCTCCCACTGACGCATCATCCGCACGAAGGCACCCGCCAGCTCGGGATCGAACTCCGTGCCGGCCCGATCCTCGATGTACGACAAGGTCTTCGACTGCGGCCACGCTTCGCGGTAGGGACGGTGGGTGCGGAGGGCGTCGTACACGTCGCACACGTGTACCAGCTTGCTCCCCTCATGGCAGTCGCGCCGGTACAGCAACGCGGGATAGCCGTCGCCGTTCAGCATGATGTGGTGCTCGTAGGCGACCACCGCGGCGAGATCCAGGTCTTCCTCCGCGCGCAGGATGATGCGCGCGCCTTCGGCAGGGTGCCGATTCATCAACGCGCGCTCGGTATCCGAGAAGCGTCCAGGCTTGGTGAGGACCTCGATCGGTATTTTCACCTTCCCGATATCGTGCAGCAGTCCCGCTACTCCGAACGCCCGTACGTCCCGGGCCGAGAGGCCGCGGGATTCGGCGAGGGCCATGGCCAGCACCGCGACGTTCATCGAATGGGTCGTCGTGTACTGATCGAACTCCTTGAGCTGCAGCAGCGGGATCACGACCTGCCGCCCGCCGTGCATCGCGATCGAGAGGGAGCGGACGACCGCCTCCGCTTCTGTGAGTGGCAGCATCCCCCGCGCCTGCACCTCCTGCTGGACCCAGCGCACCGCGTCCGCTTCCTCGCTCAGGGAATAGCTGATCGTCGCGGTCGAGATCGCGGCGGCGCCCTGTTCATCCCCGCCGCGCACCCCGACGGCACCGAACCGGATGCCGGAGCGGCGCATCTGGCGCGCCTCCGTGGTGTCGATCGCGGAGAGCGTGAGGCGGGCGAGCACCTCGTCGAGAAACGCCTCGAATTCCTCGCGGCTCACGGCCTCGGAAAACTCCAGGCGCTGGATCCCCGCGAGCGCCAACCGCCGTCCCCAGTCCCAGGCCTTGAGCTCGCGCAGCGGGAGCCGCCCAAACACGACCTCATCTCCCAGGAACGTGAACAGGGGCCGTGTCTCGCTCGCCTGCAGGTCGCTCAGCTCCCGATACGCGTCGTCGATGGCGCGCTCGCGCGCCGGATGCCCCGGCCGATAGAGCGTCATCGCCGCCAGCGCGTGGGCGAACGCGTTGAGGAAACCCGCGGGGCTGCTCACGGCCGGCTCTGCGGGTCCGCGGCGCTGCGGATCTCGCCGTCGGGCGACGCCGCCGCGATGGCGAGGCGGGCGCGCGCCCGCGCATCCTGCCGCCACCCGGTCGCCAGCGCCGCCAGCGCAACGAGGAGATCGGGGGACTTGGCCGGTAGCCGCTCCCGGCCGAACAGCGTGCGACCGCCCGCCGTGATCTGCAGCAGCGTCTCGAGCGCGGCCGGCGCCCGAGTGTACCCCAGGCAACGCACGGCGAGCACGCGCAGGTCGCCGGCGAGCGCGCGTTCCGAGGCACGCTGCACCAGCAAGGGCACGGCGGCGTCCGGACAGGCTTGCAGCGCGACCGCCAGACCCAACGTGAGGCGCAGGGTGCGCGTGTCCTGATCACTCAGGCCGGCGACGAGCGCGTCGTCGCGCCCGTCGGGTCGCTTCAGCTGCAGCTTGACCGCCTGCCAGCGCACCCGCGCGTCGGCGTGGCGCATGTAGGGGGCGGCCGAGAACCCCGCCGGCGGGGGCCCCAGCTCTTCGAGCAGCGCCAGCAGGTTGCGAGTCACGTACCAGCGGCTGTCGTCGAGTCGCGCAATGACGAACGGCGCGATCTCGGCGCCCATCTTCGCCAGCTGCGCCAGCAACCCGCGGCGCGCCCCGCGCGACTCCGCCACCGCCAGGGCGTCGAGCAGCGGTGGGGCCGCCGCCGTCCCCACGAGCGGCACGAGGCGCTCGAGCAGCTTGAAGTCCATCGGCTCGCGAGCGACGATCTGCTGCACGGCAGCCGCCGTGGCGATCTGCGCTCGGACCGTCGCCGCGGCGGCGGGATCGGCCGCCCCGCCTTCCAGCGCGTCGAGCAACTGCGCCAGCCGGCCCTCGGCTACCACGCGAGCGACCGCGGCATGGAGACGCGGTCCCATCGTCCCGATCTCGAGGGCCATCGCCACGAGACGATCGGGCTCGGTCACATGGTGATCGGATCGCGGCGTCCCGGCCGGCGCGGCTCGCGCCATGCGTTGCAGCGCCTCGCCGTACGCTCCGGGATTCGGATCGGGGAGCGTCCATCCGGCCAACAGCTGCCGGACCTGCTCGCGCAACGCCGCGTCCGCCTGCGGTCGCACCGGGGCGGCGCCCGCCTCCGCGTGCACCGCGAGCTTGGAGAGGAGGCGCACGAGCGAGTGTGAGATGGTCGCGTGCGACGACTCCGCAGCGGCTTTGAGGATGTCCAGTACCGCATCCACCGCCATGCCGTCCGCCGCATCGGAGACGAACTGGCGCCGCTGCGCGAAGTCTCCCCCCATCCTCACCAGCCGCTGCAGCGTGTCGGGCTCGAGCGTTCGAATGAGGCGCGACGTCCGGCGCCGCAGCGCCGCGGCTTCCGTACTGCCCGCGGTCTTGAGCTCGGCGGCAATCTGCAGCAGGTAGCCCACGATCACCTGATCGTACGCGGTGGCCCCGGCCTTCGAGTGCTCGTCGATGGCCTTCGCGATGACCGCCGGCTCCGTGGGAGTCGGCCGGGTGTCTTCCGGCGCCGTCGCCAGGGCCGCCCGAGCCAAGCCCACCCACAGCTGGGCGGCCCGGGCATCCCCTTCCCCTGGGGCGGGGCCGCCTTGATCCGTGAGCTCCAGGCGCTCGTACGTGAGCGCATGCAGCTGCACGTGCGGCCACGCCGCCAGGCGGTCCCGGTCGCCAAGACCCAATGGCTGGCCGGTCCGCTCCGCTTCCATCGCGAGCGTGCGGAGCGCGTCGGTCACTTCGCCCTGCTCCACGCCGCGTCGGAACGTGATGGCACCTAGGTGGTGACGATGCAGCCGGCCGGCGAGCTCCCGCAGCACAGGATGCTTGGGGTCGGTGGCCACCCCCTCGATCACGAGCTGATTGCGCGCCACGCCAAGGGAGACAGTCGCGCGATCCTCGAGCAGTAAAGCGGCCCGTCGCGTCACGCCCGCCGCCGCCGGCGCGAGAGAGGGGTGTCCTTCGGGATACATGGCGTGCTTGTGCAGCGCGATCGAGAGCTCGATCAGGAAATCGGCGAGGTCGCGGGACAGCGTTGCGCGGTCACCGCCGGGTGCGGGCATGGGGCCAAAGATAGTAGGACCCGCACGGCTAGACGCACAGGCGCACAGACGCACAGCGGTGAACAGAGAACGGGGGCCGAGAGAGAGTCCCGACCCCTGATCACTGCTTACCCATCTGCGCCTGTTGCGTCTGCGCGTCTGTTGCGTTTGCGCGTCTACGCGTCTACGCGTCTGTGCATCTAGCTCTTAATACATATCCACCCAGCCGCGCTGTATCGCCTGCTTGGGGTAGGCCGATGCCGACAACGAGGCCTGCAGAGCGCAGGAGGAGTACTGCAGTGAGGTGTTCCCGCTGAGCGCGACATTGTCGTTCACGTCGACACTCGCCGCCATCACGGCGCCGGTGATCTTGTTGCCGGTCCCGGACATCTTGAGCCCCCCGCGCACGATGACGGCGCCCGTGAACGCGAAGTTGCCGGCCACGGTAAGGTCCCCGTCGACCAGCAGGACGCCTTGACCAGCACCCGTGGTGACCTTCAAGTCGCCCAGCACGTGAATGGTCGGGAAGTAGCTCTCGCACGCACCCGCCGGAGTCGCACGGTTCGGGTCTCCCCAGTTGGCCGGCGTGACGCTCGCCTGGCACACCGGGCCGGCGGCGATGGGCCCGACGCCCGTGAGCTGCGTGCCGCCCGGGTAGGTCAGGCTCGCCGCCGCGGCGAGCGACTGATAGTTCGTACTTCCGTAGTTGAAGTACGTATTCGAGTCGCCGGCAGCGGGGGTCGTAAGCACCGCCGGGTTCCCATTGAGGGTGACGCTCCCGTGGACCGTGGCCGTGGTCGTGGGTGATATCGCCGCCCCGGCGACGTTCGCGCCAGGGGCGCCGCAGGCGCCCCAACCGGCGGGGGCTGCGTCGTTTCCATTCACGCTGACGTTCCCGTTGACCGTGGTATTGCCTTGGGTCGTGATCGCGCCCAGGAAGTTCATCTCCGGTATGTCGAGCCGGAACAACGTACCGAAGCGGCGCCGCGCCGAGGCCTGGCTCCCCATCCCCCCCGCGTACCCCTCGGACACGACCCAGAAGAACGGTCCGCCGAGGCGCGTGATGATCACCGTCGCGGTGCCCCCGGGCGCGGGGAACGTCCGCTTGAGGGTGTCTCCGGCCTGCATGCGGTTGTTGTCGGCCAGATTCCAGAAGACGGGGACCCGGTTCAACCCCAGGTCCGCGGCTGCGGTAGCGCGCGTCGAGCGCATCGTGTTGCTGCCGACGCGGTAGTCCTGCGTCGTCACGAACAGGACGCCCCCCATGAGCACACCGATGATCACGATGGCTCCCAGGGCCATCATCAGCGCCATACCGTGCTCTGACCGCAGTGTCCGCCGCATACCGGCCTCATTCCTTTTCGGGTACATCGGGTGCCTGCACATGGGTTTCCGTGACGGTTAATTGCGGTTGCGCAAGCCGACTTCGACACGCAGCGAGTCGTGGAACACGGTGCCACCTGTCCCGCTCAGGCTGACGAGCCCCGTCGACTGCCCCCGCACGACGAGGCTGATGCGCGCGACCTGGAGGGGGTCCGCGGTAACGGCGCCGTTGACGCCGTAGTAGGCAAACTGCACCCCGCTGGTCGCGTCGTTCGCGTACGGCTGGAACGGGCCGGCGATCGGCTGAGTGGTGTTGCAAACCGGCACCCGGCCGAACAGGCAGTTGAAAAATCCGAGATACCACTGGTTGTCCGTGTCCCGGTAGATGCGGTAGCGCACGCGGCGGAAGAAGCGAATCGCCGCGCCCACGGCAATGGTGTTGGCGGCCGGGGTCACGAGCGTCAGCCGGTAGCTCGGATTGGCGGCCGAGATGTCGCCCGCCCGGGTGAGCCCGGTCGCCGTCGGGCAGCCGTTGGCGAGGTTCGTGGTCACCGAATCCTTCGCGGTGATCCGGTAGAGTGACCAGCCGTCGTCGACAACCGCCAACGTCGGTCCGTTGTTGTAGACGGCGAGTGAGTCGCCGACCACCGGGATCGTGGCCCAGTTGGTCATCGTCGCCCCGGTGGCGAGGACTCGCGGGACGGTCGAGAGTACCCCGCCGATGTTGGCGCACACCACCGAGCTGCCGAACACAGAGCGGAACTCCAACGCCGAGTCGGTCATGACGGAGATGTCGCCGCCGGCGCTCGAGATCCCCCGGAGATCGGAGGGAAGCATGGCGGCCGCTTGGCGGACCTGCTGCCGTGTCTGGATCAACTCGGTCGTGCTGTTGTAGAAGCGCTGCTGCCGCAGCAGCAGGGAGACGATGGCACCCCCCACCAGGCTCATCAGCCCCATGGCGATGAGTAGCTCGACGAGCGTGAATCCGGCCCGGCGCGACGGGACTGCCTGCACGGTCAGCATGGCAAAAAGCTCCTGAAGGTCTCGGTCCGGCCCTGATGGTTGCTCAGGAACGTAACGGCGACCGTCACGTCGTCGGCCCGTGCCAACCGGTCGAGCGTCCACACCTCGGCAATTCCCCGGGTCGTGGTCGAGCCGGCCGCCCGTGCCGCGCACCCGGTGGCTCGAATCTGCTCGAAGCGCGATTCGGCCACGCTCGCCGCGATGGTCCGGTGCTGGGTGCTGGTGAGGGACGCCAGGATCACCGATCCAGTCCCCGCCAGTGCGAGCAGGCCGATGCTGAAGATCACGACGGCGACCAAGAGCTCGACGATCGTGAAGCCCCGCTCCGAGCGAGGGGTCATGGGCAGCTCCGTGCAGTAATCTTCCCGAGGCCCGTCACGCAGACGGTATCGGTGCGGCCCCCGAACGCGACGATCAGCTTCGGCGTTTGCGTCACGTTGACGACGAAGCCGCGGGGGTCGAACTGGATGGTGTCCCTTGGGCTCGCGCCCAGGGTCGCGCCGTAGCGCTGCGAGAAGTCGAGCTGCGTGCCCAGCTGCACCGGCGTCCCCGACGAATCGACCATGATCTTGAGGACGTTGGCGCTGCGGACCACCGACGCCGCCCGGCTCTGTTGGATCGCGATGCTCCGTGCCCGGTACAGGTACGCGGTTGCGTCCCGGCTGGCGGTGCGGCGCGAGGCCGCCGCCCACGTACCGCGGACAGCCCTGACCATAATGGAGAGGAGGATCCCCGCGACGGTGAACACGATCATCATCTCGATGAACGTGAAGCCGGCGATGCGATACCGACGCGGGGTCGAGGGACCGTGCACAAACGCCTCCCGTTTCAACGGTGACACTATATCACGTATAGCTGTTATAAGATGCCTAAGCAGCATATACGGTAACCCGCGGAGGGAGAGGGCGATGTGGGGCAGGCCACAAAAAGAACGCCCCGGGGGACACCCCCGGGGCGTTGTATCACAACGGTAAGTCTGGACCGTTCTTCTGGTTCTTCCGGTTTTGCGCGTTCTTCCTAGTACATCCCACCCATGCCGCCACCACCACCCGGCATCGGAGGAGCCTTGTCCTTTTCCTTCTTCTCGACCACGACGCACTCCGTGGTGAGGAGCAGAGCCGCGATGGACGCCGCGTTCTGCAGGGCGGTACGGGTGACCTTCGTCGGGTCGATGACGCCCGCCGCCACCAAGTCCTCGAACGCGTCGGTCTGGGCGTTGTAGCCGAAGTTCTTGTCCTTCGACTCCTTCACCTTCCCGACGACGATCGACGCCTCGGCGCCCGCGTTCTGCGCGATCATCCGCATCGGCTCCTCAAGCGACCGGCGCACGATCTCACTGCCGATCTTCTCGTCTTCATCGCTCCCCTTCACCTTGTCGAGCACGCGCTGGCACCACAGCAGCGCCACACCGCCGCCCGGGACGATGCCCTCCTCGACCGCGGCGCGCGTGGCGTGCAATGCATCTTCCACGCGTGCCTTCTTTTCCTTCATCTCGGTCTCGGTGGCCGCACCCACGTTGATCACGGCCACGCCGCCCGCGAGCTTCGCGAGCCGCTCCTGCAGCTTCTCCTTGTCGTAATCGGACGTGGACTTCTCGATCGCCGCCTTGATTTCCTTGATGCGGCCCTGGATCGCCTCGGACTTGCCCTTTCCGCCGACGATCGTCGTGTTGTCCTTGTCGATCACGATCCGCTTCGCCTGGCCGAGATCGTTGAGCGTCGCGTTCTCGAGCTTCAGGCCCATCTCTTCCGAGATCACCTGCGGCGCGCCGGTGAGCACCGAGATGTCGACCAGCATCTCCTTGCGGCGGTCGCCGAAGCCGGGCGCCTTCACGGCGCACACCTTCAACGTGCCGCGCAGCTTGTTGACGACCAGGGTCGCCAACGCCTCACCCTCCACGTCTTCGGCGATGAGGAGCAGCGGGCGACCGGCTTGCGCCACCTTCTCGAGGATCGGCAGCAGGTCCTTCATCGACGAGATCTTCTTGTCATGGATCAGGACGTACGCGTCCTCGAGCACGGCCTCCATCTTCTCGGGATCGGTGATGAAGTAGGGCGACAGGTAGCCGCGATCGAACTGCATGCCCTCGACCGTCTCGAGCGTGGTCTCGAGGCCCTTCGCCTCCTCCACCGTGATCACGCCGTCCTTGCCCACCTTCTCCATCGCATCGGCGATCAGCTTGCCGATCTCCTGATCGTTGTTCGCCGAAATCGCCCCGACCTGGGCGATGTCCTTCTTGTTGCCCGACGTCGGGACGGAAATCTTCTTGAGCTCCTCCACGACCGTCTCGACCGCCCGGTCGATGCCGCGCTTCAACGACATCGGATTGGACCCGGCCGTGACGGACTTGAGTCCCTCGCGGAAGATCGCCTGGGCGAGCACGGTCGCCGTCGTCGTCCCGTCTCCCGCGAGGTCCGACGTCTTGGTCGCCACTTCCTTCACCATCTGGGCGCCCATGTTCTCGATCGGGTCCTCGAGCTCGATCTCCTTGGCGACGGTGACGCCGTCCTTGGTGACCGTGGGATTACCGAACTTCTTGTCGATGACGACGTTCCGGCCCTTCGGACCGAGGGTCACCTTCACCGCCTCGGCCAACTGGTCCACGCCGCGCTTCAAGCGGGCGCGGGCCTCGACGTTGAACTCCAGCTGCTTTGCAGGCATGTCTGTTTCCTCCTAGAAACCTCAGCCAAGCTTGGCGATGACGTCCGCTTCCTTGATGAGGATGATCTCTTCACCCTCGAGCTCCACCTGTGTGCCGCTGTACTTCCCGTAGACCACCCGATCCCCGACCTTCAACTCCATCGGGACCAGTGCATCCTTCTCCCGACGTCCGGGACCCGCTGCGATCACCTCGCCCTGGATCGGCTTTTCCTTGGCCGTGTCGGGGATGTAGAGACCACCCTTCATGGTCTCCGTCTCCTCCATCGGCCGAATGGCCACCCGATCCGCCAGCGGGAAGATCTTCAGCTTCGTCTTCGCAGCCGTTGCGGTTGCCATGGTGCTAGAGTCCTCCACCTCGGTGCCTGGTTCTAAGTGCTTGTGGAACACTGTTGTTAGCACTCTCACCACGAGAGTGCTAAATCAACCGCGGGGAATTTCTCCCCACGGCGGCGGCATGTCAAGGGGGCGAGATCTGGCGCCCGAGGACCGGGGAGGCGGCGAGGGAGTCCACGATCGCTCGGGCACGCTCCAGCGTCGTGGCCCCCAGGGAATCGAGGGGCGCCGACACGGCTGCCACGATCGCCCCCGTGCGGGTGTCTGCCAGCCGTAGGTGAAGCCAGGTGACGGCCGGCGGCTCCACTTCGCGGAACGTGAACGTCAACAGGTAGGCGGCGGGCCTGCCCCCGCCCCGCACCCAGCCACGCACCCTGAACCCGCGACGCTCGAGCCCGTCGGCGATGCCCTGCCCCAGGGAATCACGGCGGGTGATGAGGATGTCGTACCCCCGCAGCGCGGAGGGCTGCTCGTAGCGGGTGGGGGGGGCGCATCCGAAAACGACATACGACGCTACGACGCCTAACCCGACGCTACGTTGTACGACGCTACGTTGTACGAGACGGATTGCGGCCCGGGGCGCTCTTACGACGTACCGTCGTAGCGTCGTACAACGTGTCACGGAATGATTCTCCGCGCCCCCACCCAGCGATCCAGCCAATACGCGCCCTCTGGATCCTGTGGGTCGAGGCGCGACAGCTTCACGCCGCGGTTCGAGCTGTGGATGAACTTGAGCTCACCTACGTACATCCCCACGTGGGTCACGCCCGCCCCGGGGCGGGCGGAGAACAGGAGGATGTCTCCCGGACGGAGGGCGTCGATCAGGGGCGTGACCTCGGCCCCCGCGCGCGCCTGATCGCGGCTCATGCGCGGCAGCCGAATGCCATGCTGGCCGTACGCGTACTGAATCAGTCCCGAGCAGTCGAACCCGTTGTCGGCCGTCCCGCCCCAGATGTAGGGCGTGCCGAGGGACTCGATGGCGGTCTGGACCACATCGGCGGCATTGCCGCTGATCGTCGTGGGTGGCGCAGGGGGCGGAAGCTCAGGCGGAGCGCCGTACTCGCCTCGCCCCCGTCCTCCAGCCCGCCCCCCCCCTCCCCCTCGCCCTCCGAAGGACACTCCGAGCACGGCACTCACTCCGCTGCGCGCGTCGTTGCGCGGATTCCAGAACCCACGCGGCCCGCGATCCTCGAGCCGATAGCGTACCTCCGCTCCCAACGCCAACCATGCCAGCGGCCGCCACTCGACGCCACCGCCCACACTCCACTGGGCGGCGAGCTCCTGCGTCCCGCCGTCGGTGGACAAGCCGAGCGCCAGGCCGGCGAGCGCATAGGGTCCGAGCGTGGTGCGGCCGCGGCCCGCCTGGATCTCGTACCCGAGCCCGTAGAAGGCGCGTCGCCGGCCGAGCGAGTCGTTCACGAGCACCGACGCCCCGAACCCGCGCGTGAACGTCCCTCCCAACGGGGATGTGGTCCGAAACTCGTAGACGTCGGCGCGATTGCCGTTGTACCAGCGCCCGAGATGGAGCTCCAGCCCGCGGCCGCCCACCTGTGCCCCGAGCGTGACGGGGAGCACGAGGAGCGGCGCGAGCCGCCAGGGCTTAGTCAGCCGCGGCAACGACGCGGTGCTCCTCCGACGTGCGTGGGGCCATGTGATGGGACAAGAGGTGCGGGACCCGGCGCATGAACCGGACCCAAATGAAGAGCGCAGTGAACCCGCAGAGCGTGGCAACGGCGGCTGCCACGACGAGCATGGTAACGGGACGGGCGAAACCGGTGGCCACCAGCGCGCCCGCCCACAGACCGGCGTACGACGCCGACCACGCGAGCACGGGCGTCAGGAGCCATCCCACGACGACCAGCAGGTGAGCGAGCCAGCGGGGCACGACGCCCCTCCCCGCGCGCTAGCCCTTCCGGGCGAGCGTGACGAGGGCGAGCAGCGCGAGGACGATGGTGTAGGCGACTCCCGCTTCGAGCGGGAGCGCGAAGCCCAGCCCCGCGAGACGGGCAACGATGACGATGGCCAGCGGGCCGAACACCACCGACACCACCGCGCGGCCCCCGAACATCGCGTGTCGCGCCGTGACCATGCCCCCGACCCACGCGAGGAAGGTACCGAGCATCCACCAGATCGGCAGATACCACCACGTGCTGCCGCCGCCGATCGCGTCCCAGGTCCAGGGATACGCCTTGAAAGGCCGCAGCAGGACGATATCCATCGCGCTGAATACAACGGTGCCGACGAGGCCCATAGCCGCGGCCCCCGCGATGCCTTCCGTGCTGCGGGCGCCCGTCCATCGAGCAGGAAGGAAAGCCACGGCCAGGCCCGTTCCCAGGACGATGAGCGCCTCGACCGCGCCTCGCAGGCTCGCAGTGATCGGCACGAGCCGGGACGCGGCGAGGAACGCGACGACCGCCACCGCCGTCGCGACGCCGAGTTTGGCGCCGCCCACTGTGACGGTGCGGAAGTCCGAGCGCTCCGCAGCAACCGGTGCGGCGGTGGCCGACATGCCTCGTGTCTCCTCGTGAATCGGGGTTAGGGGACCGTCGCGGAAATCTAAGCTCGGGCTCTCACCGGGCAAACACCAGCAAGACCACGAGATCGGTCACGGCCCACGCCGCGAGCGCCCGATACATCCCGCGCTGGTGGCCGGCCGGCGACAGCGCCTCGCGCCGTCCGTACCAGGCCCCGAGCACCGCGAGCCACGTGGCGAGGGGGACGACGAGCGGCCATGCCCCGACCCCCAGGAGGGCCGCCGCCCAGCCGAACAACGCGAACGCCAGCACGGTGCACGCGATCGCGACGCCGAGGCTCGCCCGCAGCCCCAGGAGGAGGGCGAGCGTCCGGTCGCCCCGGCGGCGGTCCTCCTCCATCTGATACAGTTGAGTCAGCGGATAGAGCCCCGCGAACAGCGGGCAAAAGCCGAGCAGGACGAGGGCGTGGCCCGCGTCGAGCGGCCGACCCGTGGCCGCCCACCCCGCAAACGGGGTGAGCGTGCCGAAGCCCCACATGTTGATCACCCAGTCGACTCCCGCCACTGCCTTGAAACGAAACGGCGGCACCGAGTAGAGCACCGACAGCACGAAGCAGATGGCGTACGCGAGCCGGAACGCCGGCGGGAGCGCGAAGGCGAGCAGCTGACCGCCGGCGAGCAGCGCCACACTGAACGCCAGCAGGTGCTGCGGCAGCGGGGGCGGCGCATTCAAATAGCCGATGTCGCCCTCGTCCTTGTCGAATACGCTGTTGATGGCGAGCGTCCCGCCGTTGAGGCAGATCACCCACACCACGAGTGCGAAGAGCGCCTGCGGCAACCACGCACCGCGCACCACGCCGCCGAACCCGACTGCGAGCACGTAGCCGAGCAGCGTATGCCCCGCCATGATCGGCCACTCGGCGGGGCGCAGGTGAAGCACGTAGGAGAAGAGATCGCCGGGCAGCAGCCGATAACCCCACCGGCGCCAGGCGTTCAGCGCGCGGGCGTCGGCTACCACTTCAGGCCCAGCGCCGTGGCGGCGATGCGGAGCCCCGTGAGGGTGAGGTCCGGATGCACCGATTCGATCTCGTGCGCCAGCGGCACCACCAGGCTCGCGAGGCCCCCGGTAGCAATGACCTGCGGCGTCGTGCCATTCGGCCATTCGGCTTTGATCCGGCGCACGATCCCGTCCACGGCGTCCGCCGTGCCCAACAGCACCCCCGAGCGGATCGCCTCCTCGGTCCGCCGCCCGATGGTGCGCGACGGCGGCGTGAGCTCGGTCGCGGGAAGCTTGGCCGTGCCCCGGATGAGCGCATCCGACGCGGTACGGATTCCGGGCATGATCACACCGCCCAGGAAGTGGCCGTCGGCCGTGATGCAGTCGAACGTCGTCGCGGTGCCGAAATCGACGACGATGGTGTCGCGGCGGAGCAGTTGTGCGGCGGCGAGCGTGTTGAGGATGCGGTCCGCGCCGACCTGCAGCGGCTCTTCCACATCGAGTGTGATCGGCAGGCGCGAGCGACCGTCGACGACGACCGGCCGCACGGTCGTCGCACGCTCCACGGCCTCGCACAGCCCCTGGGTCACGGGCGGCACGACCGACGCGACGACCGCGGCGCGGACTTCCTGGGTGGACCGGCCCTCCTGCGCGAGATACGACGTGAGCGTGGCCGCCCACTCGTCGGGCGTGCGGGAGGGTGTGGTCGTGAGCCGCCAGTGGGCCTCGAGGCTGTCGCCGCGAAACAGCCCGACCTTGGTTTCGGTGTTGTTGATGTTGATGGCGAGGAGCATGGGGCAAGAAGATGGTAGAAGGCGGTAGAGGACGGTAGAGGACGGTGAATCTCGACGCATTTTTTAGCCACCACTTGCAATAAAGCGATCCAACGCTCCGGAACGCCAACATTACTTTGGTACCTATGCCACCCTATGAGCGACTCAAAGCATGGCAGGAGTGTCACAAGCTCGTACTCGAGACTTATCGGGCAACGAGGTCGTTCCCGAGAGAAGAGCTGTACGGCTTAACATCGCAGATGCGGCGGGCTGCCTTCTCGGCAGCCGCGAACATCGTCGAGGGATCAGCCAAACACGGCGCGCGAGAGTATCGTCGGTTTCTTGACATCACCATAGGTTCACTGGCGGAACTCGGGTACGCGTTTCGTGTCGCAGGAGAACTCGAGATGCTGTCGAGCACCGATTGGCACACGTTGGAGGATCTGCGAAGACGGGCGGGGTTTCTGACGTGGCGCCTGTATAGGTCACTGGGCAACCGAGTCCGGTGAGGGGGTTCGTCCTCTAGCGTCCTCTACCGCCTTCTATCGTCCTCTACCACCGCTACGCCAGCTCCACGTGACCTTCCCGCACGCCGATCGTCGCGGCACCGAGATCGATGAGCAGCGCGCCGTCGGGGCGAAGGCCGCGCGCGCGGCCGGCGGCGGGCGAGCGGAGCTGGCGACCCCGTAGCCAGTCACGCGCCGCAAACGCAGCGCACTCGCGCTCGCTCAAGACCGGCTCGCCCGATGCGAGCCCGGCGAGCACCGGGACGAGACGATCGAGCAGGTCGAGCCGGCGGACGGCGGGGAGCCACTCCTCGAGCGTCACGGCTCGCCGCGCGACGGGCGCGGGAATCGCGTTGCACACGTTCACACCCACGCCCACCGCCAGCCAGTGCAGCGTGTCGCCGTGCCAGCGGCCTTCGCAGAGGATCCCCGCGAGCTTGCGCTCCCCCAGCAGGACGTCGTTCGGCCACTTGAGACGGGTCTCGAGACGGCCCAACAGGGCGTCCACCGCGTCCGCGACGGCGAGTCCCACTCGCACAGACATGACGCCCAGCTCGGCGCCCGCCGGACGCAGGAGCATGCCGAGCCAGACGCCGCCCGCCGGGGAGTGCCATGTGCGTCCGTCGCGTCCACGCCCCGCCGTTTGCTCTTCGGCGATCACCACAGTCCCCGCGGGAGCGCCGTGCGCGGCCAGGTCGTGAATCGCGCTGAAGGTCGAGTCGAGCTGGCGGAACAGGCTGCACTGAGGCACGCCCCACCGGCCGGCGAGATCGGCGGCCGCGACGCCGTCGAGCGCCAGTGTCATGCGACCCGCCCCGCCACGAGCGCCGCGATCCCCACGAGCATCGCACCTTTGAGCAGGCGGCTGTTCCCCTGCGTGTGCCCGGTGAACAACCGGCTCGCCACGGCCAGCACGACGAGCTGGGCGAACACGGCGATGACGAAGTACGCACCGTGGTAGTGCGCCGCTGCGGGCAACGCGAGCGACAACGGCACGAACGCTGCGGCCAGCGCCGCCGCCACCACGCTCGCGCGCCGGGGCCCGAGCACGAGCGGGAGGGTGCGGCGGCCGAGCACCCGGTCCCCCGCCTGGTCGTCGATGTCCTTTACGATCTCGCGCACCAGGTGGATCCAGGCGGCGAGGGTCCAGGGCAGGATCCCCGCGGCCGGGCGTCCGACGGCGATCGCGCCGTACATGAGCGGCAGGCCCGCGAGCACGGCCACCGCCACGTTCCCGAGGGCGCCGCGGCGCTTGAGCACCGGCGAATACGCCACCAGTACAGCCAGCGCCACGAGTCCCACGAGCACGGCGGTTCCGTTGACGAGCGCCGCGGCGCCGAGCCCGACCAGGGCGCCGCCGGCGACGCATAGGTCGGCCGTGCCGCGCGTGACGCGACCGGCGGCGAGCGGGCGCTCTCCGCCGGGCCGGTTCACTCGGTCGGCGGCCCGGTCCCAGATGTCGTTGAGCACGTAGCCGGCCGTCCCGAACCCGACCGCGGAGACCGCGGCGAGGCCCAGGACGTTGGGCACCTGGAGGGTCCCCAACGCGATCCAGCCGCCGGCCAGGACGCCGGCCGCGGCGAGCAGCAGGTTGTTCAGCCGGACGAGCCGCAGCAGGTCAATCACGCAGCACGTCCTCGTACACCTGCTCGTAGCGCGGCACGATGCGGTCGGCCGCGAACTCGAGCGCTCGGCGCGCGGCGGCCTCGCGCATCCGGGCCTGCAGGTCGCCGTCGCGCAGGACGCGCAGGCCGTGAGCGATCATGGCCTCGACGTCCCCCTTGGGCGTGAGGAAGCCCGTCTCCCCGTGGACGACCACCTCGGGGAGGCCGCCAACGGCGCTCGCGAGAACCGGCACGGCGCACGCCATCGCCTCGAGCGCGGCGAGACCGAACGACTCGGTCTCGGACGGCAACAGGAAGAGATCGCTACCCCGCAGGATCTCGGCCACGTCGTCGACCTTGCCCAGGAAGCGGACGTCGCGTCGCAGCTCGAGGCGATCGACCTCCTGCTCCGCCGTGTCGCGCTCCGGGCCGTCTCCCACGAGCACGAGCGTGGCCGGGAGCTGGCGGCGCACGCCGGCGAAGACGCGCACGACGTCCGTCACCCTTTTGACGGGGCGGAAGTTCGAAACGTGGACCAGGACCTTGTGGCCAGGCGGCGCGAGCGAGCGGCGGCAGGTGCCGCCGTTGGGCGGGTGATACTCGGTCGTCGAGACGAAGTTGGGGATGACGATGACGTCGCAGCCGGCACACCCGAACGCGCGGTAGGTCTCCTCCCGCAGGAACGCCGACACGGCGGTGACACGGTCCGACTGTTCGATCGAGAACTTGGTGAGCGTATAGTAGGATGGGTCTTGCCCGACCAGGGTGATGTCGGTGCCGTGCAGGGTCGTCACGATCTTCAGGTCGCGCTGCGATTTGAGCATCTGCTTCGCGAGCCACGCCGTCGCGGCATGCGGGATGGCGTAGTGCACGTGCATGAGGTCGAGGTTCTCGCGCATCGCCACTTCGTGCTGCTTCACCGCCAGCGCCAGCGCGTAGGGCGACGACTGCTCGAACAGGGGATACTCGGTTTGCGTGACCTCGTGGAACGTCACCCGCTCGGCGTAGCCGCGCAGCCGAAAGGGGCTCGCGTAGGAGATGAAGTGCACCTCGTGCCCCCGTCGGGCGAGCTCGAGCCCCAGCTCGGTCGCGACGGCACCGGAGCCGCCGTAGGTGGGGTAGCACGTAATCCCGATTCTCATAGACCGGGAGCCGGGAGACGGGACACGGGAGAGATGACGTCGTGCCAGCGCTCGAGAATTTGGGCGGCGAGCGCGTGGGGAGACTCAGTCGCGTCCAACGTCCATACGTGTCCGGCCTCCCGTCTCCCGTCTCCCGGTTGTCGCAGTTGATTTCGAAACCAGGTTTCTTGTCGTTTCGCATAGCGCCGCGTCGCCACGACGATGGCGTCCCGCAGCTCGCGCTCCGGAAGCCGCCCGGCGAGCATCGCGGCCGCCTCGCGATACCCCACCCCGTCGAGGCCCGGCGCCTGCGGTGCCACCCCCGTCGCCAGAACCCGCCGCACCTCGTCCACCAGTCCCGCGGCGAGCATCTCGTCTACGCGTTGTGCGACGCGACGGTGCAGCGCGTCCCGCGGCAACGTGAGTTGAATGTACCACGGCCGCATCGCCCCGGTCGTGCGCGCGTGCTCCTGCCACCAGCTCAGTCCTCGCCCGGTGAGCAACGCGACTTCGACGGCCCGACCCGCCCGCTGCCGCCCACCGCCCGCGAACCGTCGGTCAAGACGCGCGGCCCAATGGGCAAGCCGCGCCGGCGTGAGGTCCGCCGTCCAGGCACGCAACCGCTCGCGCCGCGCGGGGTCGAGCGGCGGCTCGTGGAACAGGCCCTCCGCCAACGCGCGTACGTACAACCCGGTCCCGCCGACGACCACCGGCTGGCGGCCGCTGCCGCGGATCTGCCCGAGCCATTGCGCGGCGTCGCGCGCGAAGCGGCCTGCACTGTAGCGCTCCCCCGGCTCGACGACATCGAGACCCAGGTGCGGCACGCGGGCCAGCAGCGCGCCGGACGGCTTCGCGGTGCCGATGTCCAGTCCCCGGTACACCTGACGGGCGTCGGCGGAGACGACGCCGATGGGTTCGCACTCGGCCCACGCGGCCGCGACCGCAGTCTTGCCGACCGCGGTGGGGCCGACGAGCACCGGGGTCAATGGAGGTGACGTCACTGCCGCGAACGACCCCTCCTTGAAATTCCGCATTCCGCATTCCGCATTCAGCTTCTCCCGAATCTCCGTTCGAGCTCCTCCTTGGGGAGCTGAACGACCGTCGGTCGTCCGTGCACGTCGTGCGCGGGGAGCGTAGCCGTGAGGAGCCGGGCCACGAGCTCGCGCATCTCGTCCGGCTCGAGGCGCTGGCCGGCCTTGATGGCGGCCCGGCAGGCGTACGTCGCCGCGAAACGCTCCAACCGGTTGGCCAGCCCCCCGAACCGCCCGCCCGCGAGATCGGCAACGAGCTCCCCCAAACACCGCGCTGCGTCGAAGCGCGGGTGCGGGTTCGGGGCCGTGTGCACCACCACCGCCCGCCCGGAGAACGGCTCCACCTCGTATCCCACGCGCCGCAGCAGCTCGCGGTGCGCGTCAATCGCCTCCAGCTCGGGCGCCGTGAACTCGAGCGTCAGCGGCAGGAGCAGCCGTTGTGCGGTCGCTCCGTCCCCTGTGAGCTGACGCATCGCCCGCTCGTACAGGACGCGTTCGTGCGCGGAGTGCTGGTCGACGATCGCGACGCCGGAATCGGTCTGGAAGACGATGTAGGTGTCGAAGACTTGGAGCAGAGGGGCTAGGGATTGGGGGCTAGGGGCTAGGGGATCGGTGGGAAACAGCTGCTGCGCGCTGCCCGTGGGCATCGTACCTGTCAGGCCGGGCCAGGACGCCCCAGCCCCCAGCCCCTGACCCCCAACCCCTAGCGGCGCCGCCGCCGCGAGCGGTCCCAGCGCCGCCCGCACCGCCTGCTCCACGACTTTCTCGACGAAGAACTTGTCGCGGAAGCGGACCTCGAGCTTCGAGGGGTGGACGTTCACGTCCACCGCGTCGCCCGGAAGCTCCAGAAACAGGATGAGCGACGGGCGGTCCCCCGGCGCGATGGTGGAGCGGTAGCCGGCCTCCGCGGCGCGCAAAATGAACGGATCGCGGATCGGGCGGCCCCGCACGAACACATAACCCTTCCGGCCCGCGGGCTTCGCCTGGGCCGGGCGCTGCGCGAAGCCCCGCACCTCGAGCGGGCCTTCACGGTGCGCGATCGGCAGCAGCGTGTCGGCAAGCGCAGGCCCCCACAACGCGTGGACCCGGTCGATCGGACGCATGCTGGGACGGACGTCGATCAGGGCGCGATCGTCGCTCGTGAGGGTGAAGGCTACGTCGGGACGGGTGAGCGCGAGCAGCGTCACTACCTCGACGGCCGCGCGGGTCTCCGTGGCCTGGGCCCGCAGGAACTTGCGGCGGGCGGGTGTATTGAAGAAGAGCCCACGCACCGTGACCGTCGTCCCCCGCTGCCGCACGGCGTCCTCTACCGCCTCGCGCTTCCCGCCGGTGACGCGCAGGCGGGTTGACGCGTCGCCGTCCGACGAGGTCTCGAGCTCGAACCGCGACACGGACGCGATGGCGGGCAACGCTTCGCCGCGGAACCCGAACGTGGCCACGCCGATCAAGTCCGCGGCCTCTCGAATCTTACTCGTGGCGTGGCGCGATAGGGCCAGCTCGGCATCGGCGCGACTCATGCCCGCACCGTCGTCGCTCACCCGGATCAGGCTCTTCCCGCCGTCCTCGATTTCGACGCGGATCGCGGTGGCGCCGGCGTCGAGTGCGTTCTCGATCAGTTCCTTCACGACCGATGCGGGCCGCTCGACCACCTCACCGGCGGCGATCTGGTCGGCGACCTGCGGCGCCAGGACGGCGATCGTGGCCCTCACAGCCGCGACACTTCGGCGGCGAGCACCCAGCCGCGGACGCCGTCCGCGCGGCGCACCTCGAGCCAGGCGCCGTAGCGCCGCTCGACCAGCAGCGCGGCACCGGCCTCGACCATCGATGCGGGGCTCGCCCCTCCGTACGGCGCCACCCGAACCGGCGTGGCGGCGTTGAGGACGATCGCCAGCGGCCGGGCCCGGCGCACCCCCTCGCGGGCCGCGAGCCCGGCCGCCGCAACGCCGAGGACCGAGAATCCGAGAGCGACCGCGCGGCGGCGCCGGGCACCCACCGCGACCCACACGGCGACCCAGCAGAGCCCCGCGGCGAGCGCCCATTCCCCGGGCGTTGCGAGCCCCGTGGTCAACAGCGCGTCGCTCGCGGCGTCGGGGGCCGGGAGGAGCTCGCGCGCGCGTCGCACGAGCGGGTCGCGCGGGGCGAGCCGAACCGCCCGTACCCAGGCCGCCGTCGCTTTGCCGTCCGCGCCCGCCCGGTACAGGGTGGCCCCGAGGTTATACCAATGCGCCGGCACGCGCGGGGCCGCCGCCGCGCGCGCCGCGAACGAGTCCGCCGCGGCGCGGAGCGCCCCCGCGTCGTACAGCGCTTCCGCACTCGGCGTCTGGGTCGCAGCGGACCGACCGAGCCCCGCGACGGCCACGAGCAGCATCACCGCCCCGACCCGGCGCCCCTTCCCGCTTGTCTCGCCGCTCAACACGCGCAACACCTGCTCGAGCTCCGCCGCGAGCTCGACGGCATCCCCGAGACCGCGGGGCCCGTAGCGCGAAGCGCGCAGGCGGTCGCGCAGGCGCTTCACGTGGTCGGCCACCGCGCTATCGACCCCGGTCGCGCGGAGCGCGCGGGCGAGCCCATCGCCGTCTCGGGCCGGCGCGTCGGGCACGTGGCTGGCCAGGAGCGTTTGAAACTCGCGCTCCAGCCGTCCCAGCCGGCTGAGCGGCGCCGGCGCCGCGGCCGGCGCCGTCGCGCCGACGTGCGCGGCGGCCCCGCGGCGCCGCCCGAGCCACACGAGAAGCGGCGGGCCGACGAAGAGCACGAGCCAACCCCAGGGCACGAAATCGCGCGCCAGCTCGTCCGCCCACGCGGGGACGCGCCCGCGGGCCAGGGGCGGCAGGGCACGCGCCGCGTGCGGCTCGATCCCCGGTGCGACGGCGAGCGCGCGCGGCGCCACGGTCGCCGTGCGGTATTCGCCTGCCGCGAGATCGTAGTAGGGATAGCGCACCTCGGGCAGGAGGAACGAGCCGGCGGAGTCCGGCATCACCAGATAGTGAAACACTTTGGTGCCGGCGATCCGTCCGTCGCGCGGCGTGATCCGCATCCCGGTTTCTCCGGCATAGGGCCGGAAACCCCGCGGCCAGTGGATCGCCGGTTCCGGCCAGAGCGCCACGTTGCCCGACCCGGACACCGTCGCCGTCATCGCAAACGGCTCTCCGACGCGACCGTTCGGCGGCTCGAGCCCCACGTCCAGCGCGAGTCCCCGGGCGGCGACGCGTTGGTCGTCCGCCGGCCGGTGCGCGGCGGGCAGTGGCAGCACGGTGACCGGCACCGTGTCGCTGCGCAACGAGTACCGCTCCTCGCGCTTGAAAACCGAGAAGCTCATCGGCACCGCGTAGGCGACCGAGGCGGGCGGGATCACGATCCGGCCGGGCGCGAGCGGGAACAGCGCCTGGTGCGCGACGAACAGGTCCATCCACTCCCCGCGCACCTGCCGCGACGCGGCGACCTCGGTGGGGACGGCCCCGGGGTACGACCAGGTGCCTTCAGCCGTCTGGAGCGAGAGGATCGGCGGATAGACCAAGCGGGTGCGCAACTCGCGCGGAAACCACGCCGCGGCGATCACGTCGAGCTGCTGGCCGACCAGCACCGAATCTCCGGGCAGAATGAGACTGAGCGCGACCCGGTCGTTGTGCGCGGGCGGCGGGGCGGCCTCGATCAGTCGGCGCGCAATCGGCGACACCGCCGTCGCAAGCCCGGTCGCCGCGCTGTCCACCGTCACGGTGAGCGGCGGGGTCGCGATTTCCCGAATGCCCTGCCGCACGCGCACCGGCCCGATCACGAGCGTGCCGGGACGCTGGGGCTTGAGCCGCAACTCGCGCGTCATGGTGCGGACCGGTCCGCCCACCCCTTCGAGGGCCACCTCCATCACCTCGCGGGAGCCGACGATCGTGAAGCCCATGAGACCGGGCAGGGCCAGCGCCACCGGCTCCGCCGAACGGGACCGCGCTCGGATGGTGAGTGTCAGCTCTTCGCCCGCCGGCACGCGCGCGCGATCCACCCGAGCCGTCACGTCGGGCGGCGCGGCGCTCTGTAAGGCGACCAGCAGCCACAGCGCGGGAGTCACCAGTCCTTCACGCCCGGCTCGGCCGCATGCCGCATCAGGCCCGTCCGATCCCGGCGTGTCTTCAACTCCTCGTGGCCGATCGAGCGCAGCAGCTGTTCGGCCTGGGCCGGGTTGAGGCCGCCCTGGACCCCGCCGCTGCTCCGGGCCCCGCCGCCCGACGGTCCGCTCCCCCCGCCGCCGCTGGGCGGGGCCTTGTTTTGGCTGCTGCCGCCGCGCTGTCGGACGGCGAGCTCGAGATTCCATTTCGCTGCGCGGTCGTGGGGCCGCAACAGCAGGGCTTCGCGGTACGCGCGCTCGGCGTCGGTCAGGTGCGCGTCGCGGCCGGCGCTGTCCTCCTCGGCCTGGTGCAGAGCGAGCAGCCCGAGATTGTAGAGCGCGCGGAACCGCAGGTCGGGATCGAGCGACGCAGCCGCGTGGCCGAGGCTCGACTGGGCTGTCTCCCCGTCCGAATCGGCCAGTGCCGCCGTACCCGCGTTGTACCAGGCGGCGTCCTCCTTGCGGTGCGCGGCGAGCTCCGTCAGGTAGGCGGCGCGTGCGCGCCGCAGGTCATGGCGGTCCCATGCTTTCTCCGCCGGGCTCCGCGGCAGCTGCGGCTGCTGCGCCGTGCCGTCGGAGGGGGCGGCGAGACACGCGAACGCGAGCCCGACGAGCGCGGCGGTGCGTCGCGAGGCGGCCTGCGCCACCAACAGCACCACGGCGAGCATCAGCGGCAGCCAGGCTCGTGGTCGGCTCTGCTCCGTGCGGGTTTCGCTCGCCCGTGCCCGACGATACGAGGCGACGAGGTCGCGGACCGCACCGGCTTGGTCGGGGAGGTCCGCCGCGACGAGCGTCCCCTGCGCCGCGTCAGCCGCAGCGCCGAGCATATCGTCCCGCCGCACGGTCTCGATGACGCGCCCCTCTTCATCTTTCTGATAGCCGAGCAGGGCGCCGTGGTCGTCCCGCATGGGAATGCGCGTCGGGCTGCGCCCGCCCTCGGCCACCAGGATCAGACGGATGCCATCGGCTTTGAGGCGCTGAGCCTGCTCGCTGATCGGCGGCAGCGAGTCGTGTGCTTCCCCGTCTGTGAACACGACGAGGACGCGGTCGGCGAGCTCGGAGCTGGCCTGCAGCAGCTCGCCGCCCTGGCGCAACGCGGGAGCGAGCCCCGTGCCTCCCTGGGAGGCCATGTCGGGGTCGAGCGCGTCGAGGTACAGCATCAACGCGGACCCGTCGATCGAGAGCGGCGACAGGATGTAGCTCGAGCCGGCGAAGGCGATGAGACCGACGCGGTCGCCGTCCAGATCCTGGACCAGCCGTCGGGCCTCGCGGACCGCGCGCCGCAGCCGGCTGGGCGTCGCATCCTCCGCGAGCATCGACCGCGAGATGTCCACCGCGATCACGACCGAGAGGCCCCGCGTCTCGGCGACGACCCGCTCCTCGCCCCACCGGGGCCCCGCGAGCGCCACGACGCCGAGGAATGCGGCAACGGCGAGCGCCGTTGGCCCGAGGCGCCCGGCGGCGACCGCCTGCCGCACCGTTTCCTGCGACCAGAGTGCCGCGCGTCGCACGCGGACGCGCCGCGCCCAGGCGGCGGCGAACCAGACGGCGCCGCCGATGAGCGGCGCGAGGGCGAGCACGACGGGGGCGTCGAACGTCATCACGGAACCCGCACGGCGAACGTCCCCGCGAGCACGATCTCGAGCGCCAGCGCCACCAGCCCGAGCGCGAGTGGGACGCGATAGGCTTCATCGAAGCGTCGGTACACGACTTGCTCGACCGGCGTCTTCTCGAGGCGATTGATCTCCTCGAAGATATGGCGCATCGACTGGCTGTCGGTGGCGCGGTAGTAACGCCCCCCGGTCGTGGATGCGATCTCCGTCAAGAGCGGCTCGTCGATTTCGACCGGCCGCATCTCGTAGCGCAGCTGGCCGTCCGCCCCGTATTCCGTCGGCATGGGCGCTTGCCCTCGCGTGCCGATGCCAATGGTGTAGATCCTGATGCCGAACGCCGCCGCCGCCTGCCCGGCCGTTCGGGGATCCACAGTGCCCTTGTTGTTGACGCCGTCGGTGAGCAGGACGAGCACCTTGCTCTTACCCGGTGCGCGCCGCAGCCGGTTGGCCGCCGTTCCGATCGCCGTTCCGATCGCCGTCCCGTCCTCGAGCATTCCCGGGTGCAGCTCGCGCAGCGCCTGCTCCAGCACCGCATAATCGGTCGTAATGGGGACCTGGGTGAGCGCCTGCCCGGCGAACGCGACGAGGCCGATGCGATCCGAGGTGCGGGCCCGCACGAACTCGATCGCGGTCTGCTTCGCGACGTCGATGCGGTTCGCCGGCGCGAAGTCCTCCGCCTGCATGCTCCCCGAGATATCTACGGCGAGCACGATCGAGATCCCCTCACTGCGCATTTCGCTGCGCGCGGCGCCGATGCGAGGTCCCGCAGCGGCGATGATCCAGGCGGCGAGGCAGGCGCTGCGCAGGGTGACGGGCAGGCGCGCGACCCAGAGACGCTCCGTCGCTCCCGCCGCCGGCCGCACATCGCTCATGCGCGTGCCGGAGAGGCGGGCCAGCCGCTTGGCCCGCAGCCACCACCACAAGGGCAAGAGGCCGAGCGCCAGGAGCAGCAGCGGCCGGGCGAAGCTCACGGCGCCAGGTCGCGCGCGAGCCGGCGCGCCATGGCGGAGAGCGCCGCGACATCGGTCCCGTGGGCGGAGGCGAAGGCCACGCGGTCGAGCTGCTCGAGCAGCTCGCGCAGCTCGCGCAGCGGCGCGTCGGGACGGGCGCGCTCGACCACCGCCAGGCACTCGCCGGTGTCGAGCGCCGGGTGCGCATCGGGGACCGCGCGCGCCAGCGCGGCTCGCAGCCGCCAGATCGCCCGCGCGGCGACGGCCTTCGGCTCCCCGGCGGCGAGCCATCGCGTGTCGGGCACCTCACGTTCCAGTGGAACCGGAGGTGCCGGCTCGACGGTCCGGGGCCGCCGTCTGCGCCGGGCCACGCCCGCGGCGAGCAGCCCGGCGGCGAGCGCCCCGGCGGCGAGCGGCGGCAGCGGATCCTGGTGCGCGGCACGCAGCGGCGCGAGCAGTCCTTGCGGACTCGGGCTCCGCAGCGAGTCCGGGATCACGCTCGCGACCCGGAAGGTCGTGGTGCCCCCGGCCGTCGAGTCCGCCCTTCCGTCGGGCCCGAGCAGCCACAGCGGAGGCAGGGCCAGCTTGTGCACGCCGGGCTTCCAGGCGACGACGGCGTAGCGAACCACCCAGCCGTCCGCGCTGCGCAGCACCGCGGCATCCGCGAGCGGCTCGACGGCGTCGGTGGCGTCGAGCTTGCCGGCCCGCACCTGCCAGCCGTCGCGCACCGGAAAGGCCCGCTCCAGCCGGATGGTATCGCCGACGGTGGGCGTTGACGGACTGGCCGTCCAGGTCGCACTTTGAGTCGTTCCCCGACGCCACGACGCTACGACGCTAAGGACGACAAGCACTGCCGTCCGCGCCAGGACTCGTAGGGCGTAACGTCGTAGCGTCGTACAACCTGCAGTCATCGTTTCAGCCGTCGGGCACGCTCGGCGAAGGCGCGGCGCAACAGCACGCCGTACGGCACGTTGGTCTGCAGCGCGACGCGGTCCACACCGGCTTGGGCCAGCTTCCGGGTGCGCTCCTGGAGCTGGCGCTCGGCGGCGACGCTCACACGGGTGCGCGTCGCCCCGTGGCTGGTATCGAGCAGGACCCGCTGGCCCGTCTCGGCGTCCTCCATGTCCACCCAGCCCGCGTCCGGGAGCTGGCGTTCCCGCGGGTCGTCGATGGTGATGGCGACGACATCGTGGCGCGCCGCCAGCTGCGCCAGCGGCACCTCCCAGCCCTCGGCCCGGAAGTCCGACAGCACGGCCACGATCGCATGGTGTTTCGGCAGCTTCGCCGCGTAGCTCAGCGCCTCCCCCAGGTTGGTGCCCCGGCCCCGCGGCGTGAACGCCACGAGATCGCGGATCACCCGCAGGGCATGTGGCCGCCCCTTGGCGGGTCGCACGATCAGCTCGACCTGGTCGGCGAACATCAGCGCGCCCACGCGGTCGTTATGGCGCGCCGCCGCCAGCGCCAGCACGGCCGCGACCTCCACTGCGAGGCCGGCCTTCGTGTAGGGGCGCCCGAACTGGCACGAGCCGGACTGGTCCACCACGAGGAGCAGCGTGTTCTCGCGCTCCTCGTGGTACGTCTTCACGAAGGGGTGGCCCATGCGCGCCGACACGTTCCAGTCGATCGCGCGGAAGTCGTCTCCCTGCTGGTACTCGCGTACCTCCGCGAATTCGATGCCCTGTCCACGGAACATCGAGCGGTATTCGCCCGTGAAGAGCGAGCTGACCAGGGAACGCGTGCGGAGCTCGATGCCCTTGACCTGCCGGAGCACTTCGGGAGTGACGAGACGCCGGCGGGCGCGAAGCGGGGAGCTCTCGCGACGTCGACGATCCTTGCCTTCGTACTTCACGGCACGCCCACGGCCTCGAGGATCTTTCCGATGACGCGGTCCGAGTCCATGTCCTCGGCCTCGGCTTCGAAGGTGAGCAGCACGCGGTGGCGCAGCACGTCGAAGGCCATGGCTTTCACGTCTTCCGGCACGACGTAGGAGCGGCCCCGCAAAAACGCGTGCGCCCGGGCCGCCTGCGCGAGGTAGATCGACGCGCGCGGGCTCGCTCCGAAGGCGATGAGCGGCTTCAGCTCCGGCAGGCCGATCGCCTGCGGCTCGCGCGTCCCCCGGACGACGTCCACGATGTAATCCACGACTTTCTGGTCCATGAAGAGCTCCGCGATCGCGCTGCGCGCGGCGAGGATGTCGTCGGCTTCCGCCACGCGCTGGACTTCGATCGGCCGCCCCGACGCCATGCGCGCGACGATTTCCTTCTCGGCGTCGCGCGTCGGGTACCCGACGCGCACTTTCAGCATGAATCGATCGAGCTGCGCCTCGGGAAGCGGGTAGGTCCCCTCCTGCTCGATGGGGTTCTGGGTCGCCAGCACGAGAAACGGCTCCCCCAAAAAGAACGTCTCCCCTCCGATCGTCACCTGCTTCTCCTGCATCGCCTCGAGCAGCGCCGCCTGCACCTTGGCAGGAGCACGGTTGATCTCGTCGGCGAGCACCAGGTTCGCGAACAGCGGCCCCTTCTTCGGATAGAACTCCTGGGTCTTCTGGTCGAACACCATCGTCCCGATCACGTCGGCGGGCAGGAGATCCGGCGTAAACTGGATCCGGGAGAACGCGATGCGCAGGCATTCGGCCACCGTGCGCACCGCCAGGGTCTTGGCGAGCCCGGGCACGCCTTCGAGCAGCACGTGCCCGCCCGTGAGCAAGCCAATGAGCAGGCGCTCGACCATCAAGTCCTGCGCCACGACCCGCTTCGCGACCTCGTGCGCGATCGTCTTGCTGAGCACCGCGTCGCCGGTCTTCGCCGTCCGAGTGGTCATTTCAGCCCCGCCTCCGCCGCTTTACGCACCGTCGGCTCCTTGTCTTTGCTGTAGAGTTCCAACAGCCCCCGGGCTTCGGGGCGCGCGATGTGCCGCAAGCCGTCCACCGCCGCCGCCCGCACCGTCGCACTCCGCCGGTGCATCACGCCCCCGGGCTCGGCGTACCGGGCGAGCACGTCCAATGCCTCCCGCGCCCCGAGCCGGCCGATAGCCCGCAGCAACTCCGCCTGTACCCCTTCGTCGGGCTCCTGCTCCACCCGGCGAATCAACACGGTGGAGGAGGTCGGGTCGCCCCCGGCCGCAACCGCCCGGGCCGCCGCCGCGCGGACGGCGACGCTTTCATCCTTGAGCGCCGGCATGGCCGGCCGCGCGACCTCCCGCCCACCCGCCTCGGCGAGCCCGAGCAGGGCCGCTTCTCGCACGAACTCGGACGCATGGCGCAGCAACGGAATCAACAGGGTCACCGCCTGCGGGCTCCCCGTCAGACCCACGAACTCCGCCGCCGCCGCGACCACCTGGGGATCCCGGTCCGCCAGCTTGCCCTGCAGCGGCTCGAGCGCCCGATCCGCCGCCTTGCGCACGGCTCCCCGGTACGGCGCCCGCAGGTCCACGGACGCCGAGAGGAACGCGTCCAGGACGAGCCCCATGGACAGCGACGCCAGCGCGGCCACGGCCGCCACCAGCGCTTCGCGCTCCTCAGGCGGCACGCGCGACTCGCCCAGCCGATGCACCAAGCGCTCTACCAACGCGCGCTCCGACAGCGCGAGCGCGGCCCGGTCGATCGTCTCGAGCAGCCGCGGATCCTTCGCGGTCGGTAGCAGGCGGTCGAGCGCCGCGATCGCGTCCGCCGCAATTGCCACGTCGCGCAGCCCCAGGACCTGGGGAGCGAGCGCCGCGAGGTGCTCCACCGCGGCGGACTGCTCCTCGGGCGTGGTGGCGTTCCCCAGCGCGGTCACGGCCCGTCTCACCTCCACATCGACCGGCAGGACATCGGGCCGGAACGCGGCGCTGGCGCGTTTTCCCGCCATCAACGCCTCAGCCGCCGCGGCGCTGGACTGCTCCGTCGTGACCTCCGTCGCGGGAGTCGACGCGGCCGGTGGGTCCGGGGTCGCCGGCGCACCGGGCCCCGCCGTCGGCGGGCGTAGTCGCTCGAGGCGAGCGGCGGTACGGCGTCCCAGCGCCAGGGCGATGCGGCCGAGCGCCCCATCGTTGGGCGGCGCGATACCGGTGGCCACTTGAAACAGCGTGAGCACGTGATCGGGCGTCATGCCGGGATTGAGGGTCACCGTCCGCACGCCGCGCGCATACAGCAGGCCGGCGAGCTCGGCAATCTGCGCGTTGCGTGGGAGCAGGTGCTGTCCGTGCCAGTGCAGTCCGGTGACGCCCACTTTCCACTCGACGGTGCCCAGCGCCGCGAGCGCCGGAATCGCCTCGCCGATCTGCCGCAGCGACTCGATCACCGCCGGGTGTGACGGTGGGTACAGCCGCGTCAGGCGGAAGGTCGTCCCGATGGCGCCGAGGGCGCGGTCGACTCCTGCGTTATCCGCTGCCATGGCCTAGCGCTTGATCCGCTCTCCCCCATTCAGTTGCTCGATGGCCTCGATTTCGCGCCCGGCGAGCCGCCGGTACTTGCCCTCGGCCAACCTCCCGAGCCGCACCGGCCCGTAGGCGACCCGGTGCAGCCACTCCACCTTGAGGCCCAGCGCCTCCGCGAGCCGCCGGACGATGCGCTGGCGACCCTCCGCCAGGGTGACCTCGACCTCGATGCTGCGCTCCACGGGGCGCACGCGGAAGTCCACGACCCGGACCGGCCGGCCGTCGATCGCCGGGGGTCGTTCGAGCGCTGTGCGGACCTCGGCGGCGCTGTGGCCGTGAACCCGCAGCCAATAAGTGCGGGGTACGGCAAAGCGCGGGTGCATCAGCCGGTGTGCCGCGGCGCCGTCCGTGGTTAAGAGCAGCAGCCCCGACGTCATGACGTCCAGACGTCCAACGTACGCGAGCCCCGGTACGTTGGGGAGGAGGTTAAACACGGTCCGTCGCCCCTCCGGGTCACTGCGGCTGACCACGTAGCCGACCGGCTTGTTGAGCGCGAGCCAGGTGACGGGCCCCGCGGCCTTCACGGCTCGGCCGTCCACGGTCACGCGCTGCCGTGCCGGATCCACGCTCATCCCGATCGTCGCGATTGCGCCATCCACGCGCACGCGACCCGCGCGAATCAGATCTTCGGCCTTGCGGCGGGACGTCACGCCCGCACGCGCCAAGGCGCGTTGCAACCGGAGTAGCTTGCCCGGGCTGCCGTCGGGACGACCCCGACCTTCGTCTCGTGGGGCCATGGGGTAAAGGTGACCTCCAGTATGCGCGTCTCGGGGTCAAAGGTAACGGCCGCGATCAGCGGGCGCAGCGTCGCGAGACCGTGTTGACTCCGCCAGCCGAATCAGCCGCGCCTTCCGCGAGAGCAGGTCCTCGCGTTCCCGTGCGACGCCCTTCTCGGCCGGGGAAAACAACGGGTTTGTATTGACACTGTGCATTTTGTGCAGTACTGTAGGTGCGCACAGGCCAGGCGCCATTTCGGGCCTTTTCGCGAAATCCCGCCCCGCTTGCGGCCCTGCGAGCAAGGAGGGGCGCATGCCGGTTCCTGATTGCTTTTGGCACGTAGGTCTGCTGTGGCAAGTCGATTTCAACGACCCCGCCAGATGCTGGGTAATCACCGCCCCAGGTCACCACATTGTGTGGTCCGCCACCGAGCGGCCTATCTGGCCCCACACCCTGCTATCGAGCGCGCCAGTCGAACAGGCTAAGGCCCGCATAGACCAAGCGGGATGTGGTGCTCGTGCGTGCGGCTGCAAAGTACTGATTTAGCTGTATTGAGGGCCCCCATCATCGAGGGCCCTCTGGTTGACTTTGTGAGCGGCTACACCGCCCGGGCACATCAGCATCATTCGGGTTCGGCGGGCGCAGGGGGGCGGAGCGCCACGGACAGCTCTTCCAGCCGCGGCAGCTCGTCCAGGTCCTTGAGGCCGAGGATCTCGAGAAACTGCGGCGTTGTGCCGTAGAGCAACGGCCGCCCGAGCCCTTCCCCCCGGGTGACGATCTCCACCAGCCCGCGCTCGCTCAGCTTCTCGATGACGGCGCCGGAGTCGACGCCGCGAATCTCGTCCACCTCGACCCGTCCCACGGGCTGTCGGTATGCGATAATGGCCAGCGTCTCGAGCGCCGCCGGGCTGAGCCGCCGCGGGCGCAGCGCGAACTGCGCGCGCTCGATCGCCTCCGCGTATTCGCGCCGCGTCAGGAACTGCCACCCCTGAGCGATCTCCACCAGCTCGACCCCGTGGTCCCCGGCCGCGTAGGCATCGCGGATCTCGATGAGCGCGGCCCGCACGGCCGTCGCCCCCACTGCCGGATCGAGCGTCAGGAGCTCTTCGACCGGGAGCGGCCGAGCCGCGGCGAACAGCGCCGCCTCAACGAGCTTCGCGAGGGGACTCACGGCGGATCTGAAGCGGGGCGAACGGCCCCTCCTGGTGAACGTGCAACGCGCCGCGTTTGGCGAGCTCGAGCAGGGCGATGAACGCGGACAGGACGTCCACGATCGTGGGACGCTCCCCCACGACGTCGCCCCACCCGAACGTCGCGCGCGCGGCGAGCAGCGTCTGAATGCGCTCCGTCGCCCCTTCCACGTCGAGCGGCCGCGGCACCACACGGTGCAGCACGGGCTCCGGGATGAGGGCGATCACCCGCTCCGCGGCGGCCAGCAGGTCGTTCAGGTCGATGACGAGCGGCGCCGGCGGCGCGACGGGCAGCTCGGGAGAGAAGCCGCGCCCGAACTGCTCCGCCCGACGCGCCGCCGCCGCCCCGAGCCACTCCACCAGCTCGCGGATCTGGTGGTACTCGAGCAAGCG